>Ga0209414_1001310_pt1 | contig 11805 bp, 8 predicted proteins | sample LakVidmifraction_4_FD_181154 | JGI IMG/M metagenome (GOLD analysis project Ga0209414, IMG submission 181154) | Hypersaline microbial communities from Lake Vida, Antarctica - Brine Hole Two &gt;0.2 micron (SPAdes) (version 2) | ecosystem: Environmental > Aquatic > Non-marine Saline and Alkaline >... | reverse complement strand
CGGTTCCCGATTCTTGTGCTAGTTTATCGATCTTATCCTTATCCAATAGATTTATCATCTGACTGAAAATCGGCTGTCCGAAAAAAGTACTACTTTTGCCCATAGTTGAAATTTTATTTTAGTAGGTAAATTCAACTATACAAAAAAATCTCCAGAAATTGGGGCTTTTTTTACCGGACACTAATGAATTGAAAAATAAACTATTTCAAGTTTCATTCGGCAAGACTAATCATGCTATCCTATAATATTGAACCTTAAATTCTCAAACCGAATTCCTTTCAATATAACGAAAAACATTTTTCACCTTTTCACTTTTGTTTTTTAAAACCATATAAGCAGCAGTTCCACCCATTGCTTTAAAATCAGTACTAATAACAGTAATACCTAACAATTCTTTTAAAGGTGTATCATTATATGAAATCACCCCAATATCCCTACCCATCCTTAGGTTTTTTGCACGGATCTGTCTAACTATATTAACTAAATCCATTTCTTGTATGGTGATATAAACATCTTTTGTTTGTAGTTCCATATCATCATAGATTTCTTCTATAATTTCAAAATCAAAACCCTCTTCAATACAGAATTGCCGGAATCCATTTAAGATTCTTTTGGGATAAGGATAAATCGCTTTACTAGGGTAAACCAGGATTAGGTTGTCATATTGTTTTAATTTGTTAAGTGCTTCCTTTAGAGCATAACGAATATCTTCTCGGAAATCCTGAAAAATGGCTCCATAATCTCCTTTAATTTCTGGGTTTTGATTATCTAAAATAACCAGTTTATCCTTGGGAATTAATTCTAGGGCAGTTAAAATTTCTGGCGTACTACTTACATGCCTTAATTTCTCATCTTTAAAATGTGGCATGATCACATAATAATCATAAACCCCAATACTTCCTTCCAATGTATTCCGAAATAACGATTCCTCACAATGATAAATAGAAAGTGTCACATGCTCATTCATTCCCATTTCCTTAACAAAGGAATTATAAATCATCATTTTATATGAACTGGGCTTATTTATTAAAAAAAGAATATTAGTTTTAGAAATGAGATTCGATTTAGCCGCATAATATCCCTTCCCTTTGACAGAATGAATAATTTTTTGTTTCTTTAGCTGCCTGTAAGCCTTTTCTACAGTATCTCTGGAGAGATAACAGGTTGCACTTAACTCATTTATAGACGGGATTTTTTCACCGACTTTTAAATTACCTTTGGAAATATCTTCAATAACAGAATCAACTATTTGTTTATACTTGGGTACCCTGGATTTTTCATTTATTTTAATTTCAATCGTTTTAGACATAGAGGAATATGTTTTAAATGTTAAGATAGTGTTATATATTAGATAAAACTAAATAAAATGTTTAATTAATAAAATTTTAAATACTTTTTCTGAGCATAACAGCACAGGATGGAAACTAAAATATGGAAATCTATTTTTGTTTTCAGAAATAAAAGAAGTAAATCAGAAATAAAAGAAATAAAAAAATGGAAAAAAACTTCAAACATGTAGATTATCTTTGGGATAAAAAAAAGGCCGCCGCACTGGGCGATGACCAGGTATCGCTTTTTCTTTATCGATCCAATATATTAGGAGCCGATTTAAGAATAACCAATTACGGCGGGGGGAATACCAGTTGTAAAACTATGGAGAAAGACCCGCTCACCAATGAAGAAGTGGAAGTGATGTGGGTAAAAGGTTCTGGTGGTGATATTGGAACCTTAACCAGAGAAGGTATTGCAGGTTTGTACACCAGTAGGCTTCGAGACCTTAAAAGTGTGTACGGAGGTCTGGAAGATGAAGACAGAATGGTGGGACTTTTTAATCATTGTATTTATGACCTTGACAGTAAAGCACCATCAATTGACACTCCCCTGCACGGCCTGCTCCCATTTGAACACATAGATCACCTGCACCCCGATGCTTTAATTGCGGTGGCTGCAGCAAAAGATAGTGAAGAAATCACAAAGGAAATTTGGGGCGACACTATGGGATGGGTGCCTTGGCAGCGTCCTGGGTTTGACCTTGGTTTACAACTTGAAAAGTGCCTTGAAGAAAATCCGGGCATACGCGGCATCGTTTTGGGAAGCCACGGCTTGTTTACTTGGGGCGATACTTCCTACGAATGTTATATGAATAGTTTGGAAGTCATTGAAATGGCTTCAGAATACATCACCAAAAAAACCGAAGAAAAAGGCAGCGTTTTTGGTGGACAAAAAACCCAATCCCTTCCCAAGGAAGAAAGACTCGAAAAAGCAGCGCAGTTGATACCACTTCTTAGAGGTATGGCTTCGTCTGAAAATCGAATGATTGGTCATTTTACCGATAACGATGTGGTAATGGAGTATATTAATAGTAACGACCTGGAACGCCTGGCCCCTATGGGAACCAGTTGCCCAGACCACTTTCTAAGGACCAAAATACAACCTCTTGTTCTACAACTAGACGCCAAAGAAGACCTTACCGATACCGAAAAAGTGGTACAACAATTAGAACCCGCTTTTGACCAGTACCGAAAAGAATACGCCGATTATTACCAAAAACATAAACGAGATAACAGCCCGGCCATGCGGGATCCGAACCCGGTAATTATTATTTATCCAGGCGTAGGGATGTTCAGTTTTGCAAAAAACAAACAAACCACGCGTGTGGCAAGCGAGTTTTACATCAACGCCATAAACGTGATGCGTGGTGCAGAAGCTATTAGTGAATACACCTCTTTACCACGGCAAGAGGCCTTTGATATAGAATACTGGTTGCTGGAAGAAGCCAAGCTGCAACGTATGCCCAAAGAAAAACCATTATCCCGTAAAGTAGCTTTTATTACTGGCGCCGGGGGTGGTATTGGAAAAGCCATTGCAGATAAATTGGCCGAAGAAGGTGCCAATGTTCTTTTAACCGATATTGCCGAGGACCGTTTGGAAGAAGCTGTAAGCTCATACAAAAGGGATATTGCTGAATATGCAGTTTGTGACGTGACCAAAAAAAAATCTATAGAAGAAGCCTACAAAAAAGCCTGTTTGGAATTTGGCGGAGTAGATATTATGGTTCATAGTGCCGGGCTCGCCATTTCAAAATCTTTGGAAGACACCGAAGACAAAGATTGGGACCTACTGCAAGACATTTTGGTAAAAGGTCAGTTTGAACTTTCAAAACAAGCAGTAGCTATCTTGAGAAAACAAAATTTAGGAGGAGATATTATAAGTATTGCCAGTAAAAACGGTTTGGTTGCCGGACCCAATAATGTAGGCTACGGTACCGCCAAAGCTGCCCAGCAGCATATGGCCAGGCTACTCGCCGCAGAACTTGGGAGCGATAAAATTCGTGTTAACACGGTTAACCCCGATGGTGTGATTGTAGGTAGTAAAATATGGGAAGGTGACTGGGCCGAAGGCAGAGCGAAAGCTCATGGAATTTCAGTAGATGAATTGCCAGCTCATTATGCCAAAAGAAATCTTTTAAATGAAATTATTTACCCTGAAGATATAGCCAATGCCGTATTTTCCTTTACCGGGATTCTAGATAAATCTACAGGAAACATTATTAATGTAGATGGCGGTATGGCCAACGCATTTGTAAGGTAATTTTGTGGATGAACAACAAACCTCACAGTCCCGATAGCTATGCGGGATCAAAACTGTGAGGTTTTTTCGAAAATAAAATAAAGTTAGGCTGAACTCAATGCAGCACTTCCTACTTCAATTTGGAAGAGGACCCTGAATCGGGTTTAGGAGGACTAACTTAAACAATAAAATTCGTATGAAAATAACAACCGATAAAATATCAGAATTCAATAAAAAACAAGAAGCTTCTTATACTTCTGAGATGGATTTTATCAGAAATAAATTTTCTAAAAAAGGAATTTCCATTGATGAAGTTATTCAAAAAGTAGCCGATTTTCAGGTAGCCATTCCCAGCTGGGCCCTGGGTGCCGGTGGGACTCGTTTTGGCCGCTTTTCATACGGGGGCGAACCGGCTTTTTTAGAACAAAAATTAGATGATATTGGCGTATTGCACGCCCTTACCAAAACCGCAGGAGCGGTTTCTTTGCACATTCCGTGGGACATTCCCGAAGACGTAAAGGCTATAAAAGAACGCGCACAAAGTCTTAAAATCTCTTTTGATGCGATGAACTCCAACACTTTTCAAGATCAGCCTGGTGCCAAAGAAAGCTACAAGTTCGGGTCACTAAATAGTGTAGATAAAAAGGCAAGGGAATGTGCGGTAGCACATAATAAGGAAGTGGTAAAAATAGGACAGGAACTAGGATCTAAAAGCTTAACAGTTTGGTTGGCCGATGGCGCTAGTTTTCCGGGACAACTCAACCTCCAAACAGCCCTGCAAAATACCGAAGACAGCCTTAAAAGTATTTATGCCGATATGCCCAAAGATTGGAAATTATTTATCGAATATAAACCTTATGAACCCAATTTCTACAGCACCACTATCCAAGATTGGGGGACTTCGTTTATGCTGGCCAATGCCTGTGGAGAGCGTGCTTTCACCCTGGTAGATCTAGGCCATCATTTACCAAATACCAATATTGAACAAATTGTGGCTACTTTGATGTCAAAAGGCAAATTGGGCGGGTTCCATTTTAACGATAGCAAATATGGTGATGACGACCTTACGGTTGGTTCTATTAAACCTTATGCCCTATTCCTTATTTTCAATGAATTGGTTTACGGGATGGAACACAATTCGGAAAACCCATATCCGGCCTGGATGATCGATGCCAGCCATAACGTAAAAGATCCTTTGGAAGATTTATTACAATCCCTGGAGGCTATTTTAATTGCCTATACCCAAGCCCTATTGGTAGATCAAAAAGCATTAAAAGAAGCCCAGGCCGAAAGTGATGTGACAAAATGCCAGGAAATTATGCAAGATGCCTACCGAACTGATGTAAGACCTATTTTAAAAGCCGCTAGAATCAAAAGTGGGGCCGCTCTTAACCCGTTGCAGGCCTACCGTGAATTTGGGGTGCGAAAAGCCTTGATTGATGAACGTGGATTAAAAACCCAGGCAACAGGACTATAAAAACTTTATTTCAATGGCCAAAAAGAAAGTAACTGCTGTTTTTGATATCGGGAAAACCAATAAGAAGTTCTTCCTATTCGATAAACGCTATCAGGAAGTGTTTAGGGAATACACCCGTTTGCCCGAAATGCTTGATGAAGATGGGTACCCTACCGAAGATATCGATGCTTTACAAAAGTGGATCAAAGATATATTCCATTCGGTTTTGGAAAGCGAAAAATACGAGGTAAAAGCGATTAATTTCTCTACCTACGGAGCCAGCCTGGTGCATTTGGACCACAAGGGGAATGTGCTTACGCCACTATACAATTATACAAAACCAATTGATAAAGAAACTACCGATAAATTCTACGAAAAACACGGAAGTGAATTAAAAATTGCTACAGAAACGGCTTCGCCACAATCAGGCATGTTGAACTCTGGGATGCAGCTGTTTTGGCTGAAGGAAAAACAGCCTGAAATTTTCAGCAAAATAAAATATAGCCTGCACCTTCCCCAGTATTTATCCTTCTTGTTTACGGGGATCCCGGTAAGCGAATATACCTCCATTGGCTGCCATACCAACTTATGGGATTTTGATAAAGAAGATTATCACAATTGGGTGTACGAAGAAGGTTTTGAAAAATTATTTGGACCAATCGTTCCAACCTCATCGAGCATCAACACCTCTTACAAAGGCAAGAAAATCAAGATTGGAGTAGGCATCCACGATAGTTCTTCGGCTTTGCTACCCTATATTTTAAGCAAGAAAAAACCATTTCTACTGCTTTCTACCGGCACCTGGAGTATCTCGCTCAACCCGTTCAACGAAGAAAGCTTAAGCCAGAAAGACATACAAAACAATTGCCTAAATTATTTGCGGATAGATGGCAAACGCGTAAAGGCCTCACGCTTTTTTATGGGCAATGAATACCGCATCCAGGTAGAAAAACTGAGCAAGTATTACAAAAAAGAATACGGATATCACCGGAACGTAAAATTTGACCAGGATTTGTATTTGCGCCTCATTGAGAAACCCTCGATTTACTTTAAATTTGAAGGGATTTCATTGCAGCGCAAAAAATTGCACAAAACCGATCTAAAACCATTCGACACCTTTGAAGAAGCTTTCCACCAATTAATGATTGAATTGATGGAACTGCAAATCCATACCATTAGCAATGCCATAGGTAATTCTAAAATCAAGACTATTTATATTGATGGGGGCTTTACCGATAACGATGTTTTTATGAAACTCATGTCCCACCATTTTAGCGAATTTAAAGTTCTATCTACCCAATCGCCTTTAGGATCCGCTTTAGGTGCAACAATGGTTATTTCAAACAAAAAAGTCGATTCTAAATTCTTGCAAGAAAATTATCGGATGAAGAAACTATTACCTCTCTTATTAAAAATATAAATATGTCCTTTCCTTTTAATACCGAATATCCATCGATTGAATCGCTAAGGGCACGCGCCAAAAAACGCATACCTCAATTTGCGTTTGAATATCTGGATGGAGGGTGTAACGAAAATATCAATATCAGGCGTAATACGTCTGAAATTAGGGATATCCAGTTAAAGCCCAGATATCTTAAAAACTATAATAAATCGAAACTTGAAACCGAATTATTCGGGATTAAATACGATGCCCCTTTTGGCATTTCCCCTATTGGACTGCAAGGGCTAATATGGCCCAACGCGCCCGAAATCTTAGCCAAAGCTTCTTTAAAACACAATATTCCTTTTCTTTTAAGCACGGTAACAACTACCAGTATAGAACGGGCCAGTGAACTTACCGAAGGTCGAGCCTGGTTTCAACTATACCATCCTACCGAAGATTGGTTACGGGACGATATTTTAAAAAGGGCCGAAGCCGCAGAATGTCCGGTATTAGTGATTCTATGCGATGTCCCCACCTTTGGTTACCGCCCCAAGGAAATTAGGAACGGTTTGGCAATGCCCCCGCAAATTAATTTTAGGAATGTATTGCAGGTAATGGGAAAACCAGCTTGGGCCATCGAAACCCTAAAACACGGCCCGCCTAACTTCGCCACGATGAAGAAGTATATGAAAAAAGGCATGAGCATCAAACAACTGGGAAAATGGATGGACACCACGTTTTCCGGAAGGTTGAACGAAGAAAAGATAAAACCTTTGCGCGATATGTGGAAAGGAAAGCTGGTATTGAAAGGCGTGGTTTCTGATGAAGATGCTGAAGAAGCGATACGATTGGGTTTCGATGGGATTATTGTATCAAATCATGGAGGCAGACAATTGGATGCCGGGGAGTCCACCATAAAGCCCCTTTCGCATATTGCCGAAAAATATGGGGATAAGATCAGCGTGATGATGGACAGTGGTATACGTTCTGGCCCCGACATTGCCAGGGTAATGAGTAGTGGCGCCGATTTCAGCTTTTTAGGCCGGTCGTTCATGTATGGCGTGGGCGCTTTGGGCGATGAAGGGGGCGATCATACCATCGCAATGCTAAAGATGCAGTTGCAACAAGTATTGGAACAGGTTTGTTGCGAGAAAGTAACAGATTTGCCCAAGTACCTAGTAAAATAAAAACCAAAGAAAATTATTTATCTCATTCTATGCCTGCCAAGAGAAATAAACCCTTTTGAAGGATTAAAAAAGTACCCAAAAATACTACGTTTTATAGCAAGTTGAAAACAGTTCAACATAGCATAAAAAATAAGAATAAAACATAGAAATATGAGCCAGGCCCAAATAGAACAAGAAGTAATTGAAGCCGAATTTTCAAGTGAATACGAACGTGAAGCAGTCCCCCAATCAAAATGGAAAAGCTGGAAAAGCTTTTTGGGAATGTACGCCGGTGAACACGCTGCAGGAACCGAATTTATTATAGGCCCCTTGTTTTTGACTACCGGGGTAAGCGCCTTCGATTTAATCGTTGGCCTGCTTATAGGTAATTTGCTTGCGGTTTTAAGTTGGCGGTTTTTAACAGCTGAAATCGGCACGAAATTTAGGTACACCCTTTATTATCACTTAGAAAAAATTTGCGGAAAGCGTTTGGTTACTGTCTATAATCTCGCAAATGGAGTTTTGTTCTGCTTTTTGGCCGGTGCCATGATCACTGTTTCGGCTACCGCGGTAGGAATCCCATTCAATATGGAAATGCCAAAATTAACCGATACTACGCCAAATAGTATTACCTGGGTGGTTATTGTTTTGGTAATAGGGACCGTAATTTCCCTTATTGCCGCAAAAGGTTACAACACGGTAGCCAAAGCCGCGAATTGGATGTCGCCCATTATTGTTTTGGCTTTTATCCTTTGTGGAATTGTAGCATTGACCCAACTTGACGTGCATAGCTTTTCAGATTTTTGGAACATTTGGGGAGAAGGTGGCGAACCTTTCCCTGGACAAGTAAAATATACCTTCTGGCATGTGGTACTATGGTCTTGGTTTGCCAATGCAGCCATGCACATTGGCATGTCCGACCTTTCCGTATTTCGGTTTGCCGAAAAATCAACGGCGGGATGGACCACAGCAGGCGGGATTTATATAGGGCATTATATTGCCTGGATTGCTGCAGCACTATTATATGCCGTGTATCTAAAATCGCCAGAAGCCCAAGCAGTTTTGGCCAGTGGAGAGGCGCCTACGGTAGCTCCTGGACCTTTGGCATACAATGCGATTGGGGCTTTTGGGATTTTAGCAGTTATTTTAGCAGGCTGGACTACCGCAAACCCCACGATTTATCGTGCCGGATTGGCTTTTCAGGCCATAATCCCTAAGGTTTCCACTTTTTGGGTGACCATCATCGCCGGAACCGTGGCAACCATTGCCGGGTTGTTTCCTGCGTTTGCCATGAAATTGCTCGGATTTGTCGCCCTATACGGATTTATACTCGCTCCTATTGGCGCAGTAATCGTCTTTGACTATTTCTTTGCTGAAAAGTTTGGCATAAAAACATTTTATGCAGAAAAAAGTGGTGTGAAATTCAACCAGGCCGTATTTTGGGCCTGGGTAATAAGCTTTGGAATCTTTTACTTTATTTCGGTGCAGTTTGATGTATTCCTTTCGTTTGTGACCCTTCCTGCCTGGATTTGCTGCGGAGTTTTGTATTTGGTGTTTAGTAAATGGTATCAGAAGGAGTTGTAGGTTCTAAAAATATACTTCTAACAGCAAAATCATTCAACGTTTGTTGTTTATAATCAATTTATACATTATCCTGTATCCACCCCACGAACTACAGGTTGTAGTTTTGGCCAATTTTTCTAAGGTTTTTAATTAGATGCCTGCCAGTAGCTACTACCGCCGCATTATAGGGGCTAATGAACGATTAAATGTTGTTATTGCCGGTCTTGGCAGAAGGCTGGGCGCGTGCTATAAGCCCATTGCATTAAAAGAGAGCAATGTGCAGTTAATGTACTTGTTTATGATTGGTGTAAATCCAAGGTTATCGGGGAATATAGTTTACTAATAATACAGATATCCTGGACAGAGAGAGAGCCTAAATATTAAATAGTCATTAAAAATAAAGAAATGAAGTATCTGAATTTAATTATATGCATCTTCCTTCCTTACTTTTGTACAGCCCAAACGAACTTCGAGTTTAAAAAAGATCATGATGCAATTTTAGTACGGAATCTAGAGATTTCAGCGAAATTTTACCAAGATATTTTAGGTCTGGAAGAAATTTACAGCAAGGCAATTCCTTCCGGGAAGCGTTGGTTCATGATGGGGAATGGTGTGCAACTTCATTTAAGTAAAAGCAAGAAGGAGGTTCCCAAGAATAAATCAGTACATATGGCTATCACCACACAAAAAATAGATGCATTTGTGGATTTTCTAAAATCTAAAGATATCTATTTCGAGAATTGGGCTGGTAAAGCGAAAACTGTCAGAGTTAGGGCTGATGGAGTAAAACAGTTTTATATTAGGGATCCGGATGGTTATTGGATAGAAGTAAATAATGCAAAAATGTAAAAAAATATAAGCTGTATTAGCAAAGTAATTTGAGTTCTCTTCAATAAGTTTGTGAGATTTGTAAATGAGTTGTCTTCCAGTTTCTTATATTATGTGTCATTCTATGAAAGAGGTTGAATGGAATTTTATAGAAATATTAAAAAATGTTCATTGTCAAAAAAGTCTTACAGCTATATTAAAAACATAACAATGGTTCCAATTTCTAATGATGTAAAAAATTATCTGGAAAAGAAAAGCGTAGTGTCGAATGAATTAATCATAGAAATAGTTCTTAGAAGGATCATACATCGAGACTTATAATCAACCAAGTATTTGAATATCAATAGAGGGATATATTAATTAATAATTAAAGAGAATTATATGAAAATTTCATTTTTAAGGACGCTTGCTATTGCGATTAGCGTACCACTATTAATAAACTGCACCGATAAGTCAGATAAAGAAGCTTTTGGTAAACCAATGTTTAGTGGAGAAAACCTCTCCGGCTGGAGCCAAAAGAATGGAAATGCAAAATATGGATTGGAGGATGGGGTGATCGTGGGAACTACGGTTTCGGGAACACCTAATTCATTTCTCGCAACTGATAAAAAATATGGTGACTTTATCCTGGAGCTGGACTTTAAGGCAGATCCCGGTATGAATTCTGGAATCCAGATAAGAAGCGAGAGCAAACCTCAATATCAAGATAATCGTGTACATGGTTATCAGGTAGAAATAGATCCTTCAGATCGTGCATGGAGCGGAGGCATATATGATGAAGCCAGAAGAGGGTGGCTCTATCCTATGAGTCTGAATACATCCGCGCAAAATGCATACAAAAAGGATGACTGGAACCATTACAGAATCGAAGCCATAGGTGATACTATTCAAACGTGGGTGAACGGAATAGCAGCTGCAAACCTGGTTGATGATAAGACGCAAGAGGGTTTTATCGCACTGCAGGTACATGCAATTGGCGATGATGAAGCTCCCGGCAAACAAATCAGGTGGAAAAATGTAAGGATTATGACTGACAGCTTGGAGCAATATAACACGAAAAGTGATGCACCCGTTTTTAATACTAATAATCAATTAACTTCCTCGGAGATAGAAAAGGAATGGAAATTGCTTTGGGATGGTAAATCTACTAATGGATGGCGTGGTGCCAGAATAGATGAGTTTCCAGAACAGGGCTGGGAAATTGAGGATGGAATTCTAACCGTTTTAGCAAGTGGTGGGGCCGAGTCTGCTGCAGGCGGTGATATTGTAACGGAAGATCTTTATGGTGATTTTGAATTAAAAGTAGATTTCAAATTAACAAAAGGAGCTAATAGTGGGGTTAAATACTATGTTGATACAGATATAAATAAAGGGCCGGGATCCTCCATTGGTTTGGAATACCAAATTTTAGATGATGAGAATCATCCGGATGCAAAATTAGGTAACCATAAAGGCAGTAGAACCGTTGCTTCACTCTACGACCTTATTAAAGCTGATCCAAACAAACCAATCAATCCCGTGGGAGAGTGGAATACTGCACATATCGTTTCAAAGGATAATCATGTAGAACATTGGCTAAATGGGACTAAAGTTTTAGAATATGAACGCGGAAGTGAAAATTTCAGAAAATTAGTCTCCGAAAGCAAATATGATAAATGGCCCAATTTCGGACAATCTGAAAATGGACATATCCTATTACAGGATCATGGGGACAGGGTAAGCTTTAAGAATATTAAAATCAAATCCTTAAATTGAAAATATGAGCACAAGAAGAAATTTTATTAAAAAAACAGCTTTGGGAAGTGCTGGGATAGCAGTAGCCAGTTCAGCGATGGGAA
>Ga0209414_1001309_pt1 | contig 11811 bp, 15 predicted proteins | sample LakVidmifraction_4_FD_181154 | JGI IMG/M metagenome (GOLD analysis project Ga0209414, IMG submission 181154) | Hypersaline microbial communities from Lake Vida, Antarctica - Brine Hole Two &gt;0.2 micron (SPAdes) (version 2) | ecosystem: Environmental > Aquatic > Non-marine Saline and Alkaline >... | reverse complement strand
CCCGCCTGCCGCAGGCCAGCTGCAATCCCATGATCGAGCAGCTGCGCAATGCCCGCCAGCGTCCTTGCCTGAAGATCCTCAACAAGACCGACATGGCCGATCCGGTGGCCACCCAAGCCTGGATCGACTACTACAACAGCCAGAAGGGCGTCACGGCCGTGGCCCTGTCCTGCAAGAAGCCGTCCGATGTGGCGCGCGTGCCCAAGCTGGCGATTCAGGTGGCACCGCATCGCGGTACTGCCTTGAAGCCACTGCGCATGATGATCATGGGCATCCCCAACGTGGGCAAGTCGACCCTGATGAATGCGCTGCTGAAAAAGCGCGTGGCCGCCGTCGGTGATGAGCCGGCCGTGACCAAGACCCAGCAGCGTCTCTACCTGGGCAACAACATGGTGCTCACCGATACCCCCGGCATGCTCTGGCCCAAGATCGAACATCCCAGCGATGGCCTGATGCTGGCGGCCAGCCATGCGGTGGGCAGCAATGCGCTGATCGAAGAAGAAGTGGCGACCTTCCTGGCTGACCTGCTGCTGCAGCGCTATCCGCAGTTGCTCAAGGCGCGTTATGGCTTCAATACCGAAGGCATGGACGGCGTGGCGGTGGTGGAGGGCGTGGCGGCCAAGCGTGGCTTCCGTCTGAAGGGAGGCGAGTACGATTTCGAGAAGGCCGCGCACACCTTCCTGCAGGATTACCGCAGCGGCGCACTGGGCCGCATCTCGCTGGAAACGCCGCAGTCGCGTGCCGAGCTGCTGGCGACCTATCAGTCCACCGACAATCCCGATGCCCTGCAGGCCGAGGATGAAGAGGAAGACGACGAGGACTACGACTGGCGAGACGCTCCGGATCACCGGGGGCGTTGAAACTAAGTTTTGCTTTCCGGAAAACTTAGAAACCGGATGTCAGAAACTAAGTTTTTGAGGGATCACCGGTTGGCGGAAAATTCCCGCCCAATGAAAAAGGCCAGCTCGATGAGCTGGCCTTTTCGTTGATGCAGGCAAGTCAGGCGTTGCGGATTACCAGGAGGTGATCACGGAACCCTTGTACTTTTCCAGCACGAACTTCTTCACTTCCGGGCTGTGGTAAGCCTTGACCAGCTTGGCGACCCAAGGCTTGTCCTTGTCGGCGATACGCACGGCGATCACGTTGGCGTAGGGACCGGTGGAGGCTTCCACGGCGATCGCATCCTTGGTCGGCGACAGGCCGGCCGATTCAGCGTAGTTGCCGTTGATGACGGCAGCATCGAAGTCATCCAGCGAACGCGGCAGCTGGGCGGCGTCCAGTTCGATGATCTTGATCTTCTTGGGGTTTTCCACGATGTCCAGCGGGGTTGCCTTCAGGCCGGCATCGGCTTTCAGCTTGATCACGCCCTTGGCTTGCAGCACCAGCAGGGCGCGGCCACCGTTGGTCGGATCGTTGGGCACGCCGACGCGCGCACCTTGTTTCAGGTCGTTGAGCGACTTGATCTTCTTGGAGTAGACGCCCATCGGGAAGGTGATGGTGCTGCCCACGCTCACGAACTTGTAGCCACGGTCCTTGATCTGCGCATCCAGGTAGGGCTGGTGCTGGTAGGAGTTGGCGTCCAGGTCGCCGGCGGCCAGCGCGGCGTTGGGCTGGATGTAGTCGGTGAATTCGATGACCTTCATCTGCACGCCGTCTTTTTCCAGCAGCTTCTTGACCTGTTCCATGATCTCGGCGTGCGGACCGGCGGTCACGCCCATCTTGATCTGGTCTTCGGCCATGGCGGGAGCACAGGCCAGGCCGGCGGCCAGGCCCAGGCCTGCGATGAATTGAATCAACTGACGACGCTTCATGACTTTCCTTTCGAGCTTTGAGGTGGGCAGCGGATAGCTGCCGTTTTTTTGTAGTAACTGCGCTCAGCGGTGGCTGAGCTTGCGGACCAGCAGGTCTCCCAGGGATTGCACCAACTGGACGAACACGATCAGGATCAGCACCACGGCCAGCATCACTTCCGGCAGGAAGCGCTGGTAGCCGTAGCGGATGCCCAGGTCGCCCAGGCCGCCGCCACCGATGGCACCGGCCATGGCCGAATAACCGACCAGGCTGACGAAGGTGATCGTGAGACCGGCGACGATACCAGCAAATGCTTCAGGCACCAAGACCTTGTAAATGATTTGCCAGGTGGTCGCACCCATGGCTTGCGCCGCTTCCACCAGGCCGTGATCGACTTCGCGCAGGGCGGTCTCGACCAGGCGCGCAATGAAGGGCGCGGCGGCGATGGTCAGCGGCACGATGGCAGCGGCCGTGCCGATGGAGGTGCCCACGAAGAAGCGCGTCATCGGGATCACCGCCACCAGCAGGATGATGAAGGGCGTCGAGCGCACCGCATTGACCAGCAGGCCGGCGATGCGGTTGAAAGCGACGTTGGGCAGCACGCCCTTGGATTCGGTGATGTGCAGGGCGATGCCGAGCGGAATGCCGAGCAGTGAGCCGACCACGCCCGAGATCACCACCATCATCAGCGTCTCGCCGAAGGAGCTGACGAACAGATCGATCAGTTCAGATGACATGGTTGAGCTCCTCGACGACCACGCCCTGCTCGCGCAGGTATTGCATGGCCTGGTTGATGTTGTCCTGGGTGCCGTTGGCGAGGATCGCCAGCGAACCGAATGCCTGGCCCTGGATCTCGTCGATCTGGCCGTGCAGGATGTTGAAATTCAGGTTGAAGCGACGCACCGCTTCCGACAGGTGCGGCTGGTCCACATCGTTGCCGGTGAAGGCGAAGCGGAACAGGTGGTCGGTGCCCTGGCCGGCGTCGGCACGCGCCAGGCGCTCGCGCAGGCGCGCCAGCACGCCCTTGGGCAGCTCGTGGGCGATGACGTCGCCGATCAGCGCGCGGGTGACTTCATGGCGCGGCTGGCGGAACACGTCCAGCACTTCGCCCTGTTCGATCACCTGGCCGGCTTCCATCACGGCCACGCGGTCGCAGATCTGCTTGATGACTTCCATCTGGTGCGTGATCAGCACGATGGTCAGGCCCAGCTCCTTGTTGATCTTGCGCAGCAGTTCGAGGATGGAGCGGGTGGTTTCCGGATCCAGCGCCGAGGTGGCTTCGTCCGAGAGCAGGACCTTGGGATCATTGGCCAAAGCGCGGGCGATGCCCACGCGCTGCTTCTGGCCGCCGGAGATCTGTGCCGGATAGCGATCGCGCAGGGCGGTCAGACCGACCAGCTCCAGCAAGGGTTCGACCTTGGCGGCGATCTCCGACTTGCTCTTGCCGGCCAGTTCCAGCGGCAGCGCGATGTTGTCGTAGACGCTGCGCGAGGAGAGCAGGTTGAAGTGCTGGAAGATCATGCCGATGCCACGGCGCGCTTCGCGCAGCTGGGAGGACGACAGCGAGGTCAGGTCCTGGCCATCGAGGACGATGCGCCCGGAAGTGGGGCGGTTCAGCAGGTTCAGGGTGCGCACCAGGGTGCTCTTGCCCGCGCCGCTGCGGCCGATGATGCCGAAGATTTCGCCCTTGCGGATCGACAAATCGACATTGCGCACCGCTTCGACATTGCCGAACCGCTGGGTGACAGCTTGTATTTCGATCATGATGGAAAAGAAGAATGGCAGCGGGCCCCCGGGTGCCGACGCCAGCGCGGCATCGTGGGACGCTGCGGGCGGGTCAGGACCTCAGGTCTCCACTGCCATCAATATTTTTATATGAAGGCGCTATTTTAAGGCGGCAAGGTTATATAGGGAAAATAAATTTTCGCCTATGCATATAACCGGCGCGTCTTAGCATGCGGCGGGAACCCGCGTGCAGAGCGGCTTTGCGGGGCGATTTGCACAGTGGGCCCGGTTCGGGGAGGCGACCTTGACTCGATGTTGAGCGAGAAAGTTGTCGAATAAGTTTTGTCGTTCACCTCATTTTTTCACTGAATCCCATCAGTGGCGATGCCAGGGCTTATCTTCCTGAATTTTTTGTCCGGCGTGCTGCAGCGCGCCGGATCCAGCCCCGGAATCCTCCCCATGTATGCCTTTCCTGTCACTGACCTGGCCGAGCGCCTCGACGCGCTGCTGGAGCTGGCCGATATCGATGAAGTCATCCTCACCCGAGCGGGTGCCGACAACCTGGTGCTGGTGCGCGAACCGGTCTGGCGCGGGGTGCAGGAAGCCCTGCACCTGCTGGGCAACGATCTCAATGCCGAACGCCTGCTATGCAGCCTGTTGCAGCTGCGCGCCGAACTGCTGCCGCTGAAGGAGCAGCCTTGACCCCGCTCTGGATGACCCCGCTGGCGCGCGAGGACCTGGCCTGGTGGCGTCGCCATGACCGCCGGGTTGCACGTCAATTACTTCATTTGATGCGACGACTAAGTGAAGGAGCTTGCATTCCATCGGCCCGCCGGGTGGCCTTGCCCCTGCGCTTGCCCGGACTCTACGCGGTGCGCGTGCAGGGTGAACACCGGCTCGTCATCGAGTTGGTGGCGGGCAGGCTGGTGATTCATCAGTGCCGGTTTCATTACTGATGGACAACAAAATGCGCTGACCTCTATGCGCGACATTGGTTGCTATAAAGCTACAGAAAAGTCTTATAAAGCATAGCAATTCAAGGAATGATTCATTTGAGAAATAAAAGTCAGTTTAGATTTGCCGTGACTTCTTGATGTTTCTTTCGGAAGCCTGGGTGGTGCCCTCGTCGCAAGGTGATGTCCACCCTCCAATCAACAGCAATCAAACCACTACGGAGTACTCTATGAAAAAGTCCATCCTGGCTCTGGCCGTGCTGGCTGCCTTCGGCGGCGCGGCGCACGCGCAGAGCAGCGTGACCATCTACGGTGCGGTCGACGCCAGCCTGTCCTACACCAACAAGATCTCCACCGGCGGCAAGGATACGGGCGGCCAGATGGCGCTCGATTCCGGCCTGATGAAGGGTTCGCGCCTGGGCGTCAAGGGCGTGGAAGACCTGGGCGGCGGCATCAAGGCGCTGTTCACCATCGAGAACGGTTTCAGTGTCGATACCGGCGAGGCGGGCCAGGGCAAGCTGCTGTGGGGCCGTCAGGCGACCGTGGGGCTGTCGGGCAACTTTGGTACGGTGCTGGTCGGCCGTCAGAACGACATCCTGGGCGAGATCGGCGCCATCAGCTCGGCTGGTGACTTTGGCGGCGTGGTCAGCCGTGTCCACTCGCAGAACCTGGACCGCACCAACGGCGAGCGCGTCAACAATTCCATTCGCTACAACACCCCGAACTTCGGCGGCTTCAGTGGTAGCGTCATCTATGGCTTCGGTGAGCAAGCCGGCAATACCGGTGCCGGTCAGTCCTTCGGCCTGGGCGGTACTTACGCCAATGGTCCGCTGACCCTGGGTCTGGGCTATTTCCAAAGCAAGATGGGGGCTGGCTCCAGTGACGTCAACGGCGCCTCCGCCTGCAATGGGGCAGAGGCGGGCAAGGACAAGGCGGGCGATACCTGCCTGAAGACCTGGACGCTGGCAGCGGCCTATCAGTTTGGTCCGGCCAAGGTCTATGGTTCCTACTCCCGCCTGAGCCTGCCCCTGGCCAAGGTGCCGTCGCAGATCGCCTTCAATCCCAAGCATGACTACAGCTTCCGTTCGCTGGCGCATCCCAAGGCCCCTGGTGCCAAGCCTTACTATGACATGCCTGACGATGGCGACTTCCTCATCGGCGGTGCCAACCATGAGTCCAGCAGCACTCTGGATGTCGGCGTGAATTACAAGATCTCGACGAACCTGGCGCTGATCAGCAGCCTGCAGTACACCCGCGCCAAGTTCGCTCGCAGCGCCGATGGCCGTCTCCTGCAGCTGAACCTGGGTGCCAAGTATGACCTGTCCAAGCGTACTTCCACCTATGCGGTCATCCGCAATCTGCGTTCGTCCGACATGTACAGCGTCGGTCTGGGCAAGGATCGCGAACCTGGCCTGGATCGCAGTCAGACCGGCATCAACGCCGGCCTGATCCACACCTTCTAAGTTCTGGCACTGCATCGGGCTCGTGGGAGCCCGATGTTTTGGCCCGCATCTGCAAGGATGCGGGTCTTTTTTTATGCAGAAACCTTTGTGAGGTCGATGCTCGGTCAACTCAGCTGCGCGAGCTCGGAGAGGAAGCCTTGCACTCCGGCTTCGCTCCGATCGCCGCCCAACAAAAAACCCGCATCATCGCTGATGCGGGTTTTTTACTTGCAGCACAGGCCATGCGACGCATGGCCCGCAGCCGGAAGGCCAATTACATCATGCCGTCCATGCCGCCCATGCCGCCCATGCCGCCCTGTTGTTGTCCTTGGGGGAGATTTCTTCCGAGCATAGTATCCCACATACCTTGGCCTTGTTGAGAACCAAATGTAGTTTGTCCCAATCCATACATACCTTGCCTTGCTCCTCTTCCAATGTTTGATACGCTAGCAGGTAAATATTGGTTGCCCAAATCACCCATTTTATTAAACATTGGCTGAGCTACATTTCCGGTAAATCCTTCTCCGACATGAGCCATCCCACGACCAAGCCCTCGTAATCCTGATCCTAACACGCCAAGACCCGCTTGACCTGCTCCTACTAATGCACTTTGAACTGCTGGATTTTGAAGAGCAGTTGCTCCTGCTGTTGCTGCCCATACTGGTAACATAATAATATCCCTTTATTTTTTTGGTTTAAAAAAACTATTGATTGAATCTATTAGAACCCAATGCAGCTAATGTTCCAATGCCAGCTCCCCCAGCCATCATAGTAGCCATCGGATGATTCTGCCAAGCATTTGAAGCCATATTTTTTGCGCCAGATCCAAGATATTTCAAAACATTTCCCATGCCTTCTTGATTCATTTGATCATATTGTTGCATTCCCTGATTATAAATATTACCAAATCCCTGTTCAGCTTGACCATAAAGCGCTTGTAATGATTCTGGGGTTTGTTGGTTCATCCACGGTATTGCATATTGGTTAGCTGCATGATTTCCTAATGCAGAAAATAAATTACCAAAAGCAGATGGTTGTTGGTATGGTTCTGGTTGTGATCCTGGATATTGCTGCTGTTGATAACCCATAGGAGGACCTTGGCGGTATTCTTGTTCTATCTCTGAAGGAAACATGTTTCCACGGGGCTGTTCTTGTGCCATAAGGTTTTGAAGGATTGGATTTTGGAGATGTTTAAACATCTCTTGCATTTGTTGATTAACAGGATGAGTATAGGGAGTTCTCAGTTGTTTTAACAGTTCAGGAAGACCTTGTTGAAATCCTTCTTGCGCTGCTTCCCTTATAGAGTCTTGTTTGGGTGTTGTAACAACTTCTGCGATATTATGAGCTTCTTGTCCCTTAAGAAATCGATTTCCATGTCTTACCCCCATGTTCCCTGCCGCAACGTTCGCGTCATACCATGGTCTTAACTTTAAATCATCTAGTAATTTTTCTCGGTCACCATCGGGCATTGTTCTTAATACATTGAGCCGCATACCCGGAAACATTTCTTGAAATTGCTTTTTTCTTTGCTCATAATTTTTTTCTTTTTCAAACTTTTTAACTCTTCCCATACCAATTCCTTATATGTTTCAATTTTTTCCATCCATTCATACTAGTTTAAACAGTTGGACAAAAACTAAAGAATAAGGATTGCTATGTCTCAAGAGATTTTAAGTTCCTCTTTAGGAACCACACCGTTATTTGATGTAGATATCAGAGACCCAAAACAAGCACAAGAACTGATCATACGACTTACCCAAAAGATAAATACAATCATTCTTGCGTTGAATGAAAAAGATACTGGTTGGTATTTTTTAACTGAAGTAATTAACGGACAGATTTATTTTCAAGATCCTGCACTGGCAGCTTTGACTCCTCAACAATCTATAGGAAGACAAGTATTTAGATTAGTTATTAACTTTGGTGCTTTACCTAATGCAGGATTAAAAAGCGTACCTCACGGACTTATTCCTACCGCCTTATGGACATTCACTCATATTTACGCAACGGCAAGCGATACGACTGGTTTTGGCTATATTCCTATTCCATACGCATCATCTACATTAGCAAATAATATAGAACTTTCAGTTGATGCAGTTAACGTCAATATAAGAACCGGAATCAACAGAACGAACTTTAATTTTTGTTATGTGGTGCTTGAGTTCTTGCAAAATTAATAGTAAAGTACGCGAAGTATTTGTATTCAATTAAAAAGGAAAAATTTATGGAATATATATATATCTACGGGCTTATTGCCTCTTCTTTTGTCATTTATTTTTTAATATTCCACTTATGGTTTGAAGGAATATATATGGGTATTAAAGATATCAAACTTCATTTACATACGTTAGATAATATTTCAAATCCCAAAAAGACTGTTGTTGACGAACCCAAAGACTATTTTAAGAAAATGGGTTGGGATAAGAATTATATAATAAGAAAAAAAAGCAATGTTAAGCCAGGTCCTAAAGCAGGCCAAAAATACAAAAAGAAGAGTTAATGTTAGATTTACCACCAATATCTCTTATGGAATTTGATCAAATCGTTGAGACAATGTCTGACGAAGATAAAAAGTATTATTGTGAATTTAAAATGGTTCATATTTCTTTTATTTCTCAAAAGCTCATTGATGCATTAATAAAAAAAGAAAATATGTCCTTTGATGAGTTTATGAGCAACGCGATACATTATTATGTAATGCATCTTATCAACGAAAGAAGAAAAATTCATGACAAATAATTCAAGAATTCCCATTGCTTCAATGCCAGAACGAACAAGACCGTGTAAAGCGGTTAGCACTTTTTTTGATATTCCAGTTTATAATAAGATAGCCACTCACGCCAAAAAAGAAGGTATGTCTGCAGCCCAATTTATGCGTTGGATGGTCGACCATTACTTTGAATGCAAAAAATAACTTCTAAACGCTGTATAAGATTATTTAATTATATGATTTTTTACGAGACTTGTTATTGCTTCATTACAACGTAAAGCAATTAGCATGTCATAAAGTAGTGTTTTTTCAAGATCGGGGACGCTTTTAGCAAGAAACTCAAAAGTTTCCCCAAGTGTCAGCCATATAGGTCGTTCTGCATCTTCAGACGTCTGGATATACAGCAATGTTTTTGAAGGTTGTTCCATATTCCATAGAGTTAAAAATGGGGACTTGGTTAATTGAGTTGGCGCATGATAATGTTTTTCATTCATAATGTTCCTTGTGCTCAGAGGTTATTTATAGAATTTTATTGCGTCTTCTGCTTGGTTTATGTTTAAATCTACAAGTTCTTTAATATGATAACGCTTAACGATCTTATCATAAACAGTATGATCGGCTTCAATCTTTTTAACTATAGAGGCTAATTGTTCTTGGGTTGCCTTTGATTCTTTCTCTGGCATTGCATCATTCCCATCATCGTCACTAAATCCATCATAAACGCCAACAATAGCACTGTAGCAATATCTTCTGAGATAAGTAATGTAACTACCAAGCGATTGAACATCTGGCTTGCTGGGGTTTATTTTCATAGATGACGATATATACTGCCCAGACTTGTGACACAGCATTGTCACTAAGAAATCTATGCCATTTATATCTTGTTGAATTATTTGAGTGACCGCCAATCCATTTTTACAGAGAGCCTCACGTGATGATTCGATTACTGATTGTAGATTAGCGTATTGGCTCTTAAAGAATGGGTTTTGTGAGTCTTTTGACGCTACGCGCATATCTGATTGAGCTAATGAAAGAGCAGTAAACAGCTCGTTTATTTCAGTTGATTTGTTTTCCATTATAAACTCTCTTCAGTTTTGAACTCGCAATATATTTCTTTATAATCCATCAGTCTTTCTTTCTCTTGCGGGTAAATTTCTACAGCGACATCAAGAAGTCCCTCTTCATTAAGATCGCCCCATGCTTGAGCGGCTTTTAATTGCTCTTTGCGCACTTCAACGAATTTATATCCCGCACATACTAAGTTTTTTGCATGATCTGCATGAGTTAGGAACTTGTCCATAAGGTTCTCTGCGCGTTCTGATCGGAGTACTGAGAGTGTCATTTTTTTTGCCATGGGTTATTCTCATTTTTTTGAAGACGTATCTTTTTTTGTTCTTACATTAGATACAATTATAACATGATATGATCAAATGTCAACAATATTGACATTTAAACCTATATATGAGATACTATAAACAATTAAAGAATATAGTTATAAAAACACAAAGAGGGCATTTATTATGAAAGCAGCAAAAACAGACATTGGCAGCAGGTTGTGGGAATACATGAAAAAGAATCCATTAAGCTCGGTAGAGATGGCAAAAAATATTGGCATTGCATACACAACGCTTATTAATATTGCACGTAAGGATACAGAGCCACGCATGGAAGTTCGATGCAAGATAGAAAAGTTTCTACAAGAACAAATAGATAAAAAGGGTTAATGTTAAACTAATTAAACAAAATTGATTAGAATAATTTATTGATTCATAATAAAAAGTTTATTATCTTGTTGAAGCTATTGGGGTGTTCCCAAGTAGTAAACATACATTTGTACCTACCATGTGTGTCATTATTTTTGAAAATAAAAAACGACCGAAAATTAATTCGATCGTCTTAAATTTATAGTTGCTCGCTACCCACGACGGAAAAGCAACATACACACGCAAAAACAAAGGAAAATCCATGAAAAACCAAACCAAACGAATCGAAAGGAACAACTCGAAGGGAGAAGATCACAACCAAAGGAGTCAACCAAAGGGAGATCACAACGAACGAGATCACAATCAAAGGAGTCAACCAATGAGAGATTACAACGAACGAGATTTCACGGGGGATTTCAACTACCAAGGGAATCAAACCAAGGGAGATCACAAATACCAACAATCCCGATTGATTTTATTCAAATCATTAAGGACGGAGGGAGATTTCAAATACCAAGGGAATCAACCAATGGGAGAAGATCACAACCAAACCCGAAAAACGGAGGGAGATCACAAATACCAAGGGAATCAACCAATGGGAGAAGATCACAACCAAACCCGAACTCGAAGGACGGAAGGGAGATTTCAATGTTAATACATACAAATGATATCTCATCCAATCGAATTAGTCAACAGAATTATACATCATCTTTAAAAAGTGTTTTACCGTCTAAGAACTGGGATGAGATATTTCCAGTTAAGAATATTTTATCAAAAGTATTGAATGAAATGCTCTATCGAGTACGTTCGGGCAAGTCAATGAAGGTATCACACCATACCATTGCATCCAAATTAAAAGTCTCTCGTCTTTATGTTGGTTGTGTAATGCGTCAACTTGAAGAAGAAGGCGCGTTGATTGTAGGGCGTACATTCCGCCAACCAAATACATATCAGATACACCCAGATTTCTTTAACCCATTAACACGCACAGCACTCAAAAGAAGAATCCCTGAACTTGATGATGCGCGCATCTCCAGAAGAAAAGCGGAAGAAGACTTCATATGTGCCCACAATCAAGCAGTTTCATATAGTAAAAAAAGTTCTATCCAAGAAGCATATAATAATACAAGTAGCCACGCAGTATTTGAAATATTTTCAACTTTACCCATCACTCTCTCTAAGGAATATATTATATACAATATACCGCACACAGAATGCGACGACGGCGCACTGTTGTATGACAACCAAGCGGAGCCAAACTGGCTGGTTGAAGCGGAACAAGCAATTGGTTACGACAGCGACAGTGTTGTTTTTAAAAAAGACAACGGAAAGAACCAGAAACAACAAGACTCGGTTACGAAAGCTCTGTTGTTTTTAAATAGCAGGGAGTTAACCGATCCAAAAGAAGCAGCCGACTTGGATTGGTTGTTAGTGTCTGAACAAATAGCTCTTAATAATCCCATAGCTCTTAATAATCCCATAGCTCT
>Ga0209414_1001307_pt1 | contig 11817 bp, 10 predicted proteins | sample LakVidmifraction_4_FD_181154 | JGI IMG/M metagenome (GOLD analysis project Ga0209414, IMG submission 181154) | Hypersaline microbial communities from Lake Vida, Antarctica - Brine Hole Two &gt;0.2 micron (SPAdes) (version 2) | ecosystem: Environmental > Aquatic > Non-marine Saline and Alkaline >... | reverse complement strand
TCTAGTATTGTTATCAAGAATACCCGCGTCATGCAGACCATGCCTCCCTTTGCCGTAACCGAAGGTGTTGATGTCGTCATTAAGGACGACATCATCACCGCGGTAGGAAAAGGGGCAGGCGATACGGTCAGCTCTGACAAGATCATTGACGGCAGGAACAAGACTGTAACACCTGGTAACGTATGTGGTCACCACCACTACTACTCCGGGTTTGCCCGAGGGATGCTCATATCTGCAGGACCTCAGAATGACTTCATACAAATTCTGAAAGAGTGGTGGTGGCGCCTGGACAGGGGCCTTGATGAGGAAGCTACATACTACAGCTCCCTTATCAGTTCCCTCGATGCAATCGCTGCAGGTACCACTACCTGCATCGACCACCATGCAAGCCCCAACTATATCGCCAACTCCCTTGACACCATTGCCAAGGGGATGGAAGAGGTTGGAGTTCGGGGAATGACCTGCTACGAGGTTACTGACCGTAACTACGGGATGAAGGAAGTTGAAGCTGGAGTCGAGGAGAACCTGCGCTTTGCAAAATCTGCAAAGAGTCGCAAGCTCGTCCGAGGTATGGTTGGAGGGCACGCCCCTTTCACCATCCCCGATGAAGGCCTTCGTATGATGGCCGAGGTAATGCATGAGAGTGGGGCAGGTCTTCACCTCCATGTTGCCGAGGGCAAGTACGATGTGCTTCATTCGCACCATCACTACAATATGGATATTGTCGATCGCCTGGAGAAGTTTGGGTTGTTGACCCACAACTCCCTGTTGGTGCATGGCCTCTATCTCAACGAAACTGAGATGGAGAAGATCAACAGCCATGACACGTTCTTAGCACACAATGCGCGAAGCAACATGAACAACCATGTGGGATACTGCCAGAACCTCCAGAAGGTGAAGAACCTGATCATCGGTACCGATGGTTGTGGTGGAAACATGTTTGAAGAGCTCAAGCTTGCGTTCTTCAAACATAAGGATGAGGGTGGCTCCTGGTGGCCCGGGGACTTTGTCACCGCCTTGGCCAGAGGAAACAAACTTGTCGAAAAGTATTTTGATGGTCAGTTCGGTAGGGTGGAGGCTGGTTTCAAGGCTGACCTCAATATCCTGGACTACCACAATCCGACACCCTTGGTTGCTGACAACAGCGCCGCACATTTTGTGTGGGGCATGAGCAGCAACTGTGTGGAGAGTGTCATTGTCGATGGTAAGCTGGTAATGGAAAATCACCAGTTCCCAGGCATTGATGTGCCCGCCATCTACGCAAAGGCTGCTGAAATTGCCAAGCGCGTATGGGAAAAAGTGGATACTATCGCTCCGTAACGGGAGCGAATAGAGAATATGACCAAAACGGTCAAAGGGAAGGATTACATGACGATTCAGGAACAGATCAAAGCAAAGGCTGCCGAATATCGCGATTATACGGCTATCAACCTCTCCAAAATGGTTAAGGTTAAGAGCTACAGCTCTCAAGAAGAGGACGTATGCCGTCTTATTGTCACCCTCTGTGAAGAGGCTGGTTTCGATGAAGTCTACATCGATGGACTCGGATCCGTTATTGGCCGAGTTGGAAACGGGAAGAAAAAACTGGCTTTTGATGCACACATCGACACCGTCGAAGTGGGTAACATGAAAAACTGGAATTTTGATCCCTTCAGTGGTGAGATCAAGGACGGTATCGTCTATGGTCGTGGAACCAGTGATCAGAAAGGTGGAGCCGCTTCCATGATCACAGCCGGACGCATCCTTAAGGAACTCGGCTATGGTGGTGAGTACACTGTCTACTTTACCTTTACCGTAATGGAAGAGGACTGTGACGGCATGTGCTGGAAGTATCTCATTGAAGAAGAGAAGTTCAAGCCAGATTTGGTTGTCTCCACCGAGCCCACCACCTGTCAGCTCTATCGCGGACACCGCGGTCGCATGGAGATCAGGGTTATCCTCAAGGGTATCTCCTGTCACGGAAGTGCTCCAGAAAGAGGCGTCAGTGCATCATACAAGGCAGCTAAGGCCGCTCTTGCCATTGAGCAGCTGAACAAGGACCTGCAGCCAGATGCAGAGAAGTTCCTTGGAAAGGGAACCATCACTGTCAGCCAGATGGACGTCAGAGGACCCAGCCAGTGTGCAGTTGCAGACTATGCCATGCTCTATCTTGACCGCCGCCTGACATGGGGTGAGGACGCAGAACTTGCTTTGGGTCAGGTCATGGACTATATCTCCAAGGCAACCGGTGACGATCCTTCAACCATTGTTGTTGAGATGCCTAACTACGAGAAGACAGGTTGGACCAAGAAGGAGTACTCTCAGGAGCTCTACTTCCCAACTTGGAAGATTGATGAGGATCATCCTTTGGTAGTTGCTGGTGTTGCAGGGTACAAGGATCTTTTTGGTAAGAAACCTGTAGTTGACAAGTGGACTTTCTCCACCAACTTGGTTGCCACTACCGGAAGACATAAGATTCCCGCAATCGGCTTCGGCCCTGGCGACGAATCACAGGCTCATGCTCCCAACGAAATCAACCGTGTTGACGACTTGGAAATCTGCTCAGCGTTCTACGCAATGCTTCCGTATTCGCTCGAGAAGAACTAGGTCACCTAGTGTATCTTGAGTAACTGATATGATATACTAATAGCCACGGGGTAGTAAGCCTCGTGGCTGTTTTGACCTTTCAGGTTACCATTCTATTTTTCTTTACCTGATGGAGAACGTATTCTGGTCAGAGGAGATCCAAAGATGGCAGTCATGCCTAGTGGAAAACCCCTGTATCCTGGCTTGGAACTGATAGCCTTGGGTACTCACTCTGTGAACTGGCTCTTTTACTGCTTTCGATAGGGGCTCTTGCTAGTCGCTACGAACTGGATGCAACAACACTTGGAAAGCCTGGTGCATCCTTACAGCTTCTGCTTTCCACCTTCCTTGCTGTCACAGGACAGCTTGCGATGCCGGAGTTTGGACGGACTTCACCCTCGCCGATGATAGAAGTGTCAGAACTTTCCATGGTGAAGTCATCGAGTAGGAGACCCTATGAAGGATTCACTAATACTGAAAAACATCTTTTGTCTGCAGACCAGTTTTGACAAGGAGGCACTAAAAGGTGCCGATCTGCTGATCGTAGGCAACAAGGTAGCCAAGATCGCCCCCAAGGGTGGCCTTGTCGCAGAAGAGGGTGTGAGGGTCATCGACTGTTCACACCATGTGGTCATCCCTGGTCTGGTAAATACCCATCACCACTTTTACCAGACGCTGACGCGCAATCACCCTGCTGTACAGAATGCCAAGCTTTTTGACTGGCTCAAGTTCTTGTACGACGTATGGAAATATGTCGACGATGAGGCTGTATACTACTCCTCCATGCTCGCTATGGCCTCCCTGATGAAGACCGGCTGTACCCTTACCACCGACCACCACTATCTCTATCCCCGCTCCTTCAAGGGCGATCTCATGGGATTGCAGTTCAAGGCCGCAGACCAGCTCGGTATGCGCTTCAGCCCTACCCGTGGCTCGATGAGCCTGAGCAAGAAGGATGGCGGCCTCCCCCCAGACAGTGTAGTGCAGACCCTTGAGGAGATCCTCAGCGACAGCGAGCGGTGTATCAAGACCTATCATGACCCGGCTCCCGATGCCATGCACAAGATAGCCCTTGCTCCCTGCAGTCCTTTCAGTGTCACAAAAGAATTGATGATCGAGACAGCAGAGCTTGCCCGCAAGTATGGTGTCAGGCTCCACACACACCTGTGTGAGACCTCCGATGAGGCAGATTTCTGTCAGGAGATGTATGGGACGACCCCTGTCGCCTTGATGCAGGAGTGCAACCTGATCGGGCCCGATGTATTTTATGCCCATGGTATTCACTTCAACGACGAAGAGTTGAAGATTCTCAAGGATACGGGTTCCCATATAGCTCACTGCCCCTCTTCAAACATGCGCCTAGGCAGTGGAATCTGCCGAGTCAATGAGATGTTGAAGATGGGTATCAATGTCGGCATCGCCGTTGACGGCAGTGCAAGCAACGACAGTTCTGATATGCTTGCAGAGGTACGTCAGGCCTTGCTGTTGCAGCGTGTCCGCTATGGTTCTGACGGTCTTACTGTCAGCCAGGCTTTCACCATGGCAACTGAGAACGGTGCAAAGATACTGAACTTCGGCAATGTAGGAAGACTTGATGAGGGTTGGGCGGCAGACATGGCCATTTTTGATGTCTCCACCATTCCCTATGCAGGAAGTCAGAGTGACCCTGTAGCAAGCCTGATCTTCTGTGGTAGCAACCACAACACCGCCTATACGATCATCAATGGAAAGGTTGTAGTAGACCAGGGGCAGCTGGTTGGATATGACGAAAAAGAACTTGCCGATAAGGCAAATGCCATCAGCGCCAAGCTCATGGATAAGGCTGCCAGAAAGGAGGCATTATGATACAGGAATTTCTTACTGCAAAAGATACTGAGGATGCGCTCAAACTCAAACGAAATAATCCCAGAAGCGTATTTTATGCGGGTGGGACAGAGATAAACCGCTTGAACTCCACCATCGATTCCAAGACTGCCATCAGTTTGGCTAACCTTGGTCTTGATGCCATCACAGATGAGGGCAAGTCAATTCGCATCGGCAGCATGATCACCTTCCAGCAGTTGGTGGATTCGGCTCTTGTTCCCCAATGGCTGAAGGATGCCGCCTTGTACTGCGGTTCCTTCACCAAGAGGAATATGGCAACCATAGGGGGCAATATGGCCATGTGCAGTGACCATTCCTATCTGGGACCTGTCTTGCTCGCCTCGCGTGCAAGAGTGTTGACTGCCAACATCACCGAAGAGGGTTCCTATAATGAGGATAATATCCCCATCAGGGAATACCATGCCTATCATACCCAGTTCAGCGGCACTCTGCTGCTCGGACTGCTCATCGCCAAGGACAATCGGTTTGTAGGGTCTCTTCGGTATGCAAATACTGTGCAGAGCCAGGCAGCTGTGACTGTAGGGTTTGGGGCGACAAAGAATGGGGAAGGGGTCATCGACCACGTCCGCGTCTTTGCAGCCGTGAAGGGAATTGGCATGCAACGCCTTTCCGTCGTTGAGAATGCCATTGAGAATGGGGAGCTTACGACCAAACAGGATGTACAGCTTGCCGTAGGACACGCGATCGAGGCGAAGGACGACAGTACCGGCAGTTCCTCCTACAAGCGATACATCGCTAGTGAGGGGATAGGCCAGCTATTTTCCAACTTCATTTCTGGAGGTGCAAAATGAACAAGATTACTCTTACCATAAACAATAAGAAACTACAGGCCACCGTAGAGGGAGCCGAGTCTCTACGCTCACTGTTAGTCAGGCTCGGTTATATCAGTGTCCGTGACAGTGACGACCGCGAAGGGTTTGCAGGTAGCGACACCATCATTTTCAGTGATAAGCCTGTCTATGCAAACTTGATGCTCGCCCTCCAAGCAGATGGTGCGACCATCCGCACGGTAGAGGGTCTGGGAAACAGCCGTAAGCTTAGTATTGTCCAGCAGGCCATGATCGATGCTGGGGTTGTCCAGAGTGCCTACAACGCACCCGCTGCAGCCCTCCTGCTTACCTGGTTGCTGGAGAAGCACAAGAATCCTACAAGGGCTCAGGTTGCTGAGGTGCTTTCAGGTATCTTTATCCGAGATGCAAGCTATGAACACTACTACCTTGCTGTAGAACTTGCCAAAGAGATGCGTGATACTGGTGCATACAAGACCAGCATTTCCCCAACTTTCCGGGAGCACCTCACCTATGTGGGAAAACCCAAGTCCAAGGTGGACGGACCCCAGCTGGTAGCAGGTGAGAAGAGCTTTGTGGAGGACCGCGTACTCGCAGGCTACAAGACCATGGTGGTGCTTCGCTCCCCCTATGCCCATGCCTACATCAAGAGCATCGATACCAAAGAAGCCCTTGCAATGGATGGTGTGGTGGAGATCTTCACCCATAAGAACAGCTCACAGGTCACCTACATGCAGGCGGGACAGGGAAACCCTGAGCCAAGCCCCCATGACAGGCGCCTCTTCAATGAGAAGGTCAGACATGTCGGTGACAGGGTTGCTGCAATTGTCGCAGACACCATGGAGCAGGCTATAGCAGCCAGGGACGCCATCAAGGTGGAGTATGAGGTTCTCAAGCCTGTCTTCACTGTAGAGGACGCAATGGCTGAGGGCGCTCCGATCGTTCAGAACGGAGTGGTCGAATTCAAGGTAGGCGCTCCTGCTGACCTTGCTGACTACAACAAGAAGGCTGACCCCCGTGACGGTAAGGTCGTCTACCAGTTCCCCCTGCATGGCGATATCCGTAGGAACGTCGCCTCTGCCGCCCATGGGCATATCGGGGATGTGGAGAAGGGCTTCAAGGAAGCTGACGCTGTGGTCGAACAGACCTACCAGACCAGTCAGATCCAGTGTACGCCTCTTGAGCCACATCTTTGCTTTGCTAAGATAGATAATGGACGGCTTGTCGTGCATGCCTCGACTCAGGTTCCTTTCCATGTCAGGCGCATCGTCGCCTGGGTGTGTGAGATTCCTGAGAACAAGATCCACGTTATCAAGGAGAAGGTCGGTGGTGGCTACGGTTCCAAGCAGGACATCCTGGTTGAGGACCTGGTAGGCTATGCAACCTGGATCACAGGACAGCCTATCTACTATCGCAACACTCGTGAAGAGGAGTTTGTTGCCAACTCTACTCGCCATCCGATGAGGATGACCGTGAAGATGGGGGCAAAGAAGGACGGCACACTTACCGCAGTCTATATGGATGTGCGTGCCAACACCGGCCCTTACGGCAACCACTGCCTTACCGTTCCGATGAATGCATGTTCGAAGACACTGCCCCTACTCAAGTGTGACAACATGAAGTTCGATGTCATAACCTACTATACCAACATCCTGCCAACCGGAGCCTATCAGGGCTATGGCGCGCCCAAGGGCACGTATTCCCTGATGGTCTGTATGGCAGAGCTTGCTGACAAGCTTGGCATTGACTACTACCAGATGGCTATGAAGAACAAGGTCGAACCCGGCTATATGCTGGAGATTCTCAAGGGCCTTGGTGAGGGACGTGAAGGCACAGTAGTTCCTGTTGGGTCTTGCGGCCTTGATGAGGCTCTTGTGCAGGGCGCCAAGATGATCGAATGGGGCAAGAAAGTTACTTCTGATGATCCTGATTGGAAGATCGGCAAGGGTTTTGCCATGATCCAGCAGGGTTCGGGGCTTCCTGGCCTTGACCACTCCAATGCTTGGGCCAAGCTGCTCACCGATGGTACCTTCCAGATATTCAGCGGAGGGGCAGACCTGGGGACCGGACTCGATACCATCAGCGTAAAGATGGTCAGTGAAGCGTTCTGCATTCCGATGGATCTGGTCACAGTCATCAGTGGCGACACTGACAGCTGTACCTTTGATACCGGTGCCTATGCATCAAGCGGTACCTACTTCAGTGGCAATGCATCCTACTATGCTTCAGAGGATCTGAAGAAGAACCTGCTCACAGAGGCTGCAAAGCAGATGGGCGAGAAGGCGGAGGACCTTATCTGTCAGGCTCCAGGAGAGGTGTACAGCACCAAGACAAAGAAGACGCTCAGCTATGCCAAGCTCAGCCATGATGCCCTTACAGGCACAGGCTCGGGTCAGGTGATGGGTCGTGCTTCGTTTACCACGAACCACAGCTCCATTCCCTATGGTGCCCACTTTGCCCAGGTTGCTGTCAATGTGCGTACCGGCAAGATCAAGGTGCAGAAGTTCTATGCCTTGCAGGATGCCGGAACTCCCATCAACCCTGAACTTGCCCTTACCCAGATCTACGGAGCTGCCCTCAAGTCCATTGGCCATACCCTCTACGAGGATATGATCATTGACGAGAATGGTGTGTGCATAACAGCGAACCTTACTGATTACGGAGTACCGATGATCAGTGAGCAACCTGAAGATTTCAAGGCTGTCCTGATCGATATCGATGATGAAGTGGGTCCTTACGGAGCCAAGTCCATCAGCGAGATCGCAACAAACGGGGCTGCCCCTGCTATCGCCATTGCTATCCATGATGCTGTTGGTATCTGGATGCGCTCATGGCCTTTCTCTTCAGAGAAGATCTTGAGGGAGCTTGGTAAGATTTAAGTTTTTTGCAACAAACTGCAACAAATAAACTGGACATTGGATTATAGTCATGCTATAGTACCGGTGTCTGGTTTTTTGCAGAAATACTATGGAGGACCCCCCCGAATGAAAGACAATGCCACTATTAAGAAAATGATTGAGGAGTTAAAGACTCTCAAGACTGAGGACATGTACCTCAACGATTTTTTCCACACATGGAAAGAGTCTGATGACGAGATCAAGGCTGTATTTGATGTAGCTGAGATCCTGCGTGCAATGCGTGAAAACAACATTTCAACCAAGGTTTTTGAGAGTGGACTTGGAATTTCAGTTTTCCGCGACAACTCAACCCGAACCCGCTTCAGTTTCACCAGCGCCTGTAACTTGCTTGGCCTTGCCATTCAGGACCTGGACGAAGGAAAGAGCCAGATTGCCCATGGCGAGACAGTCCGTGAGACCGCCAACATGATCAGCTTCATGGCTGACGTCATTGGTATCCGCGACGACATGTACATTGGCAAGGGCCATACCTATATGAAGACCGTTGCTAGTGCAGTACAGGAAGGATTCGACGAAGGTATTCTCGAGCAGAGACCTACTATCGTGAACCTCCAGTGCGATATTGACCATCCAACCCAGAGCATGGCTGACATGCTGCACGTCATCAACCACTTCGGTGGGGTTGAAAACCTCAAGGGCAAGAAAGTTGCCATGACTTGGGCTTACAGCCCCTCCTACGGCAAGCCTCTCTCTGTTCCCCAGGGAATCATCGGTCTGTTCACCCGCTTCGGCATGGACGTAGTCCTTGCACACCCCGAAGGGTACAACGTGATGCCTGAGGTCGAAGAGATTGCTAAGGACAACGCCAAGAAGGGCGGTGGTTCATACAAGAGAGTCGAAACCATGGAAGAAGCTTTCAAGGATGCAGATATTGTCTATCCTAAGAGCTGGGCACCTTTTGCCGTCATGGAAGAGAGGACCGAGATCGTGGCCCATGGTGATGATGCTGCCCTGAAGGCACTTGAGAAGAGCTGTCTGGCAACTAACGCCAAGTTCAAGAACTGGACCTGTACCGAAGACCTTATGAAGACCACCAAGGATGGTGAAGCTCTTTACATGCATTGCCTGCCTGCTGACATCACTGGTCTTTCCTGTAAGGAAGGTGAGGTTGAGGCCGCTGTCTTTGACAAGTATCTTGTTCCCCTGTACAAGGAAGCAAGCTACAAGCCTTACGTGATCGCAGCTATGATGTTCCTTGCCAAGTTCCAGAATCCTTCTGCAAAGTTGGATGAACTGCTCACTCAGGCAACCAAGAGAATCAAATAAGCGAAAGCTATAAGCAATTCTAACAGAAGGCCAGGAGAAATCCTGGCCTTCGTTATCGTAAGGGGAGAGCTTGACGAAAATATTAGGTATAGAGGAAGTGAATAAACTTATGGAAGCCTGTAACCTAAAATTGATAGAGAGACCACATGCTGATGATAGCAACAGTAGTATCGGTCTCTTTTACCACTGAAAATCAGACTCTGGGATGAGTTCAGAGGTAGGTGTATTGGCACCTTCCTGAATTGATTCCCTAAGGCCAGGTATAGAACAGAGGTATAGTGTTTCCATTAAGCCGTTGTAATCTTCTTCGCTCATTATAACAGCATTGCCGACTTTGGTGCGTATGGTGACAGGCTCATTAAACATGATGGTTTGTTCCAACAGATCAAAGAGGTTCTTTCTAAGGTTGGTAATATTTGTATTCGTCATTGCATTTTCCTTGTATATGTACATGATAGTGTACACATAAATATGGTCAATACTAGGTATTGCGTTCCTTTGAAAGCGGATACCCTCTCTTCCTTACTATGCCAGTCTTCTGTCATGTACGTAACGCTTTCAGTCCAGCTTCTGTGAGAAATGAGGAGGCTTCATCACGAAGTTTCGTCCGCATACCGTATCCATCATTAGCGATCAATTGCTTCACAAGCTGGACGACAAAATCAGGATCAGGGCACCGCTGTGCAAACTGGGCAAATTTCTTGAACCCATCATCTGTAAAGACCAGTTCAAACTCGTAATCGAGCTCTGTTGTAGATTCAAGGGCCCAAGAGTCGGCCTCATAGAACAGTGCCATCAACTGGAGTCCTACCTTTGGATCCATAGTAGCACCATCCAGCAGGTCCAGCGATCGGGTAAGGGTCTCCAAAATTTCCTCCCCCGAAAGACGACTCCCTCGGCCTTGATGGGTAATCGCATGGATGTTCTCCTTGAATAATGCAATTTTTTTTGTCGGCGATGAAACTAAGGACATAATCATCATTTCTACAGAACGGGACTCAAGGGCTAACTTCAGAAAGGCATCGGCCAACTTGCTTTTTTCCACGGTCATCAGTGCTTCTCTGATCTGATTGTATTCTTCTATCGTCTCTATCATCTACAGGGCTCCTTCTTCGTTGCCTTCAGGTTGTTCCAGCGCTGCTTGTTTTCTCAATTGTTTCTTTCTGGCCTTTTCTTGACGATCTTCCCACATGTCTCTCAGCCATAGGTTCACTGGCTGTTTCCACTGCTGTTGTTTGGTTGGGATGTTTTTTATCAAGCTTTTTGGATTGAGTCCCATTTCCTTCGCGATGCGAATATCTTCCATGTTCAGCCTGCACCGGGTCTTTGCTTCTTTCCATAGCTGCTCTGAATATGCCATTCCATCCCCCTGTAATCTAAAAGATTGAGGGTATCAGTAGAGAGGGAAGATATCAAGACAGAAATGAAGGCAAGTCCAATGACGTCGCTCTTAGGGAAATCATAATGTCTTAAGCAAACAAGAGTAATCTTGTCTCAAGATCAAATGAAAAAAGGTTAATTCTGGGTTTAATTATGTTTGATTTGGAAAATTTCACGAGTTTTGGTGTTGTCAATACATGTCTGTATTCGGGGTTCTAGAATGTATGGTAGCTCGTCGTCCCTTACAGTCCCTGATAGATGATGATTCCTACGCGTTCAATATGCGCACGCAATTCATCGTTATCAATCTGAGACCATGATGAGATATCGAAAGAGTAGGGAAGAAGAAGATTGTCTATATCATCCTCAATCTTGCCAACTAAGGAATTTTTGAAATTCTTCCCTGTAATGGTTATATCAATATCCGAGCCAGCATGATAGGTTCCTTTTGCACGGGAACCATAGAGCACTACAGTGTCTATCGCCTCGTATGTACTGAATACCTCATTGAGTAGATTGAAAATTTTAGGCTTTAGGCCAGTATTGAGCTCATCAGGCTTTGATTTCATGGGCAAGGCCTTCAAATGTTTTCTGGAGCTCTTTAAATTTATGGATATATATATTGATGACATGGGTGACAATCGTGTGGGCAACTTCTACATTGTAGGTATGGCTACTATTGTTTCGATCTCTGATCATCTCCATCCAAGCTTCTCCATCTTGAATCAATCCCACGGCGAAAGCTTCACGAACAGTATTTTTCGAACCATGCAGTTGTTGTGTGCCTTGGTCTTTGAGATAATCGCGGAGCACATTCCAGCTTAACTCATGGGTGTACTCGAAGGACTGGATCATCCCTTGCTTTTCCAATTCACTTAGGGGCCTTTGTCCTGCTAACAAGACGGCTGCCTCCAATTGTAAAAGAGCCCGAGAGAAATTTGATAGACGCTGAATCCAGCGGATATCTTGATCTGTTTCCATGCTGATTGATTCTCCTCTATTAAATCAATTATAGC
>Ga0209414_1001306_pt1 | contig 11817 bp, 22 predicted proteins | sample LakVidmifraction_4_FD_181154 | JGI IMG/M metagenome (GOLD analysis project Ga0209414, IMG submission 181154) | Hypersaline microbial communities from Lake Vida, Antarctica - Brine Hole Two &gt;0.2 micron (SPAdes) (version 2) | ecosystem: Environmental > Aquatic > Non-marine Saline and Alkaline >... | reverse complement strand
TTAACCAACCCGCCCAAACATGGCATTGAATGACGGAAATATGTAAAATATTCATTATCACGAAAAACGGTGATAGTATAAGTTAAGCCTTTAGCTTTACTCATCAGAAATTCAATCGCCGCAAGTGCCCCTTTCTTTGTTTTTGTGCGTACAAACTCGTCTTTACGCCAAACGTTAGGGCTTTTCACTTCGTCTTTCCACTTCCAATCGGTAACTTCTTCAATAATAAATGTTTTCATTTCGCGGTATGTTTTTTAGATTCGTGGCAGACTATATATAAACTATCAAAAAAGTCAAGAATTATTTTTAATTTCTTTATCCTATTTTCTTTTTCTTTTCCTTTATTTCTCTGCGTGTGGTCGCCCATCCAAGTTTAATAGATTCCCCAACGAATGGTCCTGGCACTACGCTCCAAAATTTATCTTCGTGACTAGGCGGCCACCGAGAATATTCGTCGCCCCTTTCAATAATGTCACCAATATTTAACATATAATATTTTTTATTCATTTGCTTAGGTTATATTTTTATCCAATTTTTCTTTTTGTAACCGGGCGGCGATACACCGCTTGACTAAATAATATTTCGCCGCCAAAATATTCTTTTATGGTCATCCCACTATAAATTTTACTAACTTCGCTCCAAGAAAAATTTACGTTTTCTCCGTAGGACTCTAAACAGTCTTTCCACACAAATTCATCCCCTTCTTGACAAAAATCGTTAATATTTTTATCATCTAAAATAATATATTTTTTCACAAATTATTTCCCGCCTCTTTTATTCTATATTTAACAAAATCTATGGGACCGACAATTGTTATATTGTCGGGTATTTCTCCTAGATTGAAAGCATTAGGTTATTTATTGACTTCCCTTAATTTCCAAAATTTACTATCAATCAAGTTTTGTTGTTCCTCGTCCGATAGTTCACCGTTCCCTTGACGATGTGCATAGCTCCATCCGTCAGCATTATTAACTAGTTTTCTAATTTTCCCATTGTCGCCGCAAGTCAAATATAAATTAATATCGTGAAGAAAGCCTTCGTATGTCGCAATTTTTTCTTTATCGTCGGGCTTTGACATATAATTAACCAATTTTTCTTTTAAATTTTTTCAACCACTCTCTACGAAAAGCAAAACCGCGGTTGCGGAAGTTTCCGTTTGGAAGCATCTTTTTGAATTCAACGTCAATATATTTGGAATTTATTCTGATAACTTCCCCAGCCCTTCCAATTATTTCGTCCATCTCTATTATCCAACTTGGAAAAACATCCCTTTCTTCTTCCGAATCGGGACGGATAGGTAAAACTTTATCTCCTATTTTAAATTTATTCATACTTTTTTATTATTTTTTTTTATTACTATTAATCTACAACAAAGCAAGCTTTATAGTTTCTTTTCAATTCCATTGTTTTCTCGATAATATAAAAAGAAATGGACCGCGCCCTATCTTGTGAGGTATTATAATCTTTATTATTTAACCCAAACCAAAACCAAATTTCGCGGTGATCTGCCTCCGAAAAAACATGATTATCTGTTATTTCTTTTATTTTCTCCTTAACATAAAAACCACTTAAATAATCTTTAAATTTATCAGAAAAACAATAATTCATCAACTCAAGAAGATCGCGCTTGAATGGTTCTGTAATAGCTGTTTCCATTTGTACTAATTAGGTTTTTACCAATTTTTATCGTTTCTGTCAAGAATTATTTTTTTTTACCATCTCTTTTTTTTCGTAATTATCCCCAACTTTATATTCTTCATATTCCTTACTACTAACTTGAACGTCATTAAGGGGGCTTTTACAAAATGAAAAAAAGTATTTGTCGGCAAAATATCCTCCGTAAACGTGTTTATTTTTGATTATCATCAAAACTTTCTTTCAAAGCGTTAAAAGTGGAAATAATAGTATTAATATCTTCTTGTCCTGTTTGCCAACAAGCCTGCATATAGGTTTTGCTTACTCCTTCGGACGACGCACAACCGCAATATTTAACTTCCGCTTTTTGAAGTAAAAACCATAATAAATTCTTTTGAAAAGGGTTTTGCGAGGTTTCTTGCGATTTTATATATGGTTTTGCGATAATTGAATTTCTATCTACCATTATGTTTTCTATCGCCTTGTTTCCTGACAGAAAACGATAGGAATGGGTGACTTTTTTAACCCCAGAAAGATATAAAATAAGACCGATTAACTTAAATTTATTGTGCCATATAGAATTATAATTAAGTGGAGCATTGGGAAAACGTTTAATAAGAAGTTTTAGTTGTTCTTCTCTTTTCGTATTTTTAATTGTTGTCATGTATATTCAATAGTTCTGCATTAACTTTATGGCAAAAATATTTTTTAGAAGGTAGGTGAGAAACACAGACGCCTAGTTTATTAAAAACAAAGGTGTGGCGGTTTATATGACTAAAAAACGGAACAAAAGAGGGGCAAAGTTTTTTATCGAATTTATGAAAATAATTTCCTCTTTTATTTAGCTTCAAATCAATGTCTTCGCAAGATACCTGCGATGAACTGTCGTATTCATTTCTTCCGCTTAAAACAATTCTAGCTTTCATGTGGCAAGAGAATAACTATTTTTATAGTTTTGTCAATACATTTATTATTTTTTTAAACGATGGGCAACTGATAAGGATGCAAAGGTTTATCGTGTTTTTCCAAGTATCCTTTGATTTTATATTTATTATTTTCCAGAAATAAATGGAAAATACCACAATTTTTAGGATTTTTAAGCAATTCAAATTCTTCTACAGAAAAATGAAACCACCGCATGATAAAAACACGCATAGTCATTCCGTGCGTTACGATTCCTACATTTTCGGGAAAGTTTTCTTTCTTAAAATCTCTATGGAGAGTATTCATGAAATCACTAACTCTATCATAAACGGAAGAACAAGCTTCTCCACCGTTAAATCTGTAATAAAAAGAGCCATACTTATCTCTTTCCTCTTGAATTTTGTCAAAATCAATATCTTCCGGTCGCAAATTTCCTGACCATTCCTGTTCTCTCAGCCTAATATCCTCGTAGAAAGAGAAATTTATATTATTATTTTCAAAAACATTTTTTATTTCTTGAAAAGTTTGGCGCGTTCGATGGTACGAAGAGACATAGAATTGGAAATTATTATAACCGCTTTTTAGAAACTCTCCAACTTCCCGCGCCTGCTCTTTTCCTTTGTCCGTAAGTTTTACTGCATAGTCTGGAACCGCACAATATATAGATTTATCAACGTTTCCTATTGACTGTCCATGCCGGATTAAAAAAATATTTTTAGGTTTCACTATATTAAATTTTTTATTCCGACTTCTCGCAAATTCTAATAATTTCTTCGGTTGTCAGTCCTTCACATTGTTTGCGGGCATCCTCCCCTGTAAAAAAGCCAATAATCTGACGGACAAGATATCGCAACCAACGCCATAACGCCATTCCTGTTTTTAGATATGTTTTTATGGCGTGGCTGGATTTACGCATTATGGTTAAAAGCCATGCACTCTTCTCCGAAATAACTGTTTAATTTTAACATTAAATTTATTGGACTATTAGCTTTAAATTTATTTATCTTTCTTTCTATTTTATTTACAGATTCAAAATCCGAGAAATAAGAACTAGTATCCCGTACGGATGTTACCCAGTACGAAGGACTGCTAGAACCACCAAACGAAATTTCCAATCTATGTCCTTTAATATAATAGATAAATGTATATGGCGGAATTGACTTTCTCATTTTATTATTTTTCTCTGTTTTTAGGATAGATCGTATTCTTTTTGGTAAAACGCCCCGCTTCCTAAATCTCTTAGAATAGACTGCTTATTATTTTTAATCCCTTCCTCAATTTTCTTTGCGTCGAATCCATTTTTAGCTAAATCCCTATAAATTTCTCTACTATCATCTGCGCGGTTTAGTACTAGAGCAGAAATAAGGTCTCTTCCATCCTTAATGTCCCACGCGATATCAAAGAATACAGGAAGTTTATCGTTTGTTTTGACCTTTTTTAATTTAGGCAAATCGCCTAAAATCTCTTTAAAAGTTTTTTTAGTTTTCATTTTGAAATTGACTTTCTCATTAGGCCACAAAGATACTACAACTTTTATTTTTGTCAAGAATTATTTTTAATCAACATTTTTTCTATAATATCGTTAAAACTATTTACCGGCGACCACCCAAAATCCTGAATTGCTCTTTCTGTGTGTATTTTTCCTATTTTTTCATCACGAACGAGACTTTCATCCACTTGAACTAAAATATTAAACTTATAATCAAGTAGTACGGTTTTATCTTCGTCCCAAAAACACTCTGTTCCGTTAGTCTTAAATATTTTTTGAATAATTTCATAAATAAAATAAAAATTATCAGACGATATAACTACATTCTCATTCAAAGGGTTTTGCAAAATAAAGTCTAGCGCGGAAACTACGTCGTCAACCCATAAAAATGACTTTAGACTGACAACACATCCAACCTTTATGGGTTTTTCTTTATTTAGTCCTTTAATTATTTTGGGGATTAGAAATTTTTCGTTTTGATTGTTTCCGGTAAAATTATTTAAATATGGCTGAAATGCCTTTAAGCCTTTATTTTTGTAATAATTGACAATATGCCGCGCCGCCGCCTTTCCGACGCCGTACAGCGAATCCTCGTTGAATTCCGCCGTGGAACCGCAATTAATATAGAGGCAGTCAGGAGAATATTTGCTTATTGCGTCTAATTGATAAAAAACGGGGGAAACGTTTATAGATATGAAATCTTTATTATTATCGGAAATAAAAGACTTGGCTGCCGTATTGATAAAATAATCCGGCCTAAATTCTTTAATTAAGTTTTCGGTAGAAAGGGGATTAGTTACGTTAAAGTAATTATCGTGAACTTTATATCCTTTGTCTTTGTAAAACTTAACTAAAGAAGAGCCTAACAGTCCTTTGGTACCGGTTATGATTATTTTTTTACTCATTATTTTTCTTCGCTAAAACTAATTTCGGTCTTAAATTTTTGGTATCCCAAACTCTTTTCCCACTCCAACTATCCGTCCCTTTTCCAGACGTTCTTTTGCAGGTATAACCTATCGTTTGTCCTATCAAATCCCATTTGTCGCGTTTATAACACTCTCCAGACCGGGGAAGTTCTACCAAAGTTTCAAATCCTATAACTTTATCTTTGTATTTATTTTCCCAATCTACGACCATTCTTTCTCGCCATTCTTTAATAACTTTTGTGGCAAAGTTACGCACCGGATATTCTCCGTTCTGTTTTTCTATATGAAAAAAAATATTATTAATAATGCTATTTATTTCGGATTTTCCGATATCAAAATATTCGTTACGATTAGGAAGATGAAGAGTGGCAGAGCCACCTACTATCGCTCCATAGTAAACTTTCTCCCATAAAACGGCATAACATATATTTCTCCCTACAAAGCCTTTCGGCTGACTGTAATGAACGGACATATTTTTTAATATGTTACAGTCTGTCCTTTTTATTATGGAGAGTTCCAGCATTTATTGGTTTAGTTATTTATTTGTTCTCGGACCAGCCTCTATGAGTCCTTTCGTGCGGGTTATAATTATTTTTTTACTCATTATTGTTGTTTAACAATAGCAAAGTCTTTATCGTTTAACCATAATAAAGTTTTAATTATTTTCGATGCTGTCACTTCCTCCATTCTCGCAATCCAAGTGAGGGCAATAGTCCTCTGAAACGCGCTGCAAGTGAAAATGCCTATTTCTTGAAATATTTTCGTCCATTCTTCCCCCATCTCTTCGTGATTTAAAATTTTAAAAGTATGTCCAACGTTATCTATCCCGTGTTTAGCTTGTTCGGTTTTAAAAATAACTTCTATTATCGCCGTTTTTTCACTTTCATGTTCACGTATATAGTATAAGCCATCATTTTTACCTATGTTCATAGAGAATTTTTTTCCGTTATGCTCTATGATCGTCTTAGCAAATTGTTCTGTTCCTTCCACACTATAATACATCCACCCGGCGTATTCTTTCAAGCGTACGAAAACTTCTTCGATTTGTTCTTTAGTCAGGTTCATAATTTAATTATTTTAGTCTCTCTACGCAAATATTGTAATATTCTTGTTCTTTTTCAATTCCTATGAATTGGCGGTTGAGATTTTTAGCGGCTAGGCAGGTTGTTCCGCTTCCCATACAGTTGTCAAGAACTAAGTCTCCTTCGTTTGTGTAGGTTTTAATTAAATATTCACAAAGCTCTATGGGTTTTTGTGTAGGGTGAAGATTCTTACCGTTGCGATTAACTAAACTTCCAAAAGCTTTAATAGTTGTCGGATTCCTTAGCGCGTCTATTTTTTTTAGATTATTTTTTGCTAATCCGCTGGTTGAATCGCCATGATTTCTGTAACTACCTAAATTCTCTCCAGATTCAAACCTTTTCTTTGATTTCTCTGTAAAGCCTACGCGCTCTTCTTTGATTGGATAAAAATTCCCCGGATAGAAACAACTAATAATTTCGTGATTTCTCATCGGTTGTTTTTTCGCTAATACCATACCGGACGGTTTAGACTTATGCCAAACCCAATCATACCTATAGTTACCTATATTTGACATTCTCAATTTAGAAGAAAATGGCTCATTGCCGAAAAGCAACACAGAACAATCGTCTTTTCTAGTCCTATTGTATTGTTCCCATAATCTATAAAAATCAATAGTAATATCCCACTTTTGTACCGTACAACCAAACGGTAAATCACACAAAATCATATCTACTGATTTATTAGGAATATTCTTCATCAGTTCTAAACAATCCCCGTGCCATAATTCTTGTATCATAATTTTAATCTTTCTTTAATTATTTATTTGTTCTTGAATAAACTTTCCCGGATTAGCCTCTACGTACGAATTCGGCTTAACAACTTTTCCGTCAGCGCGTTTGACAATAAACAATCCCTCTCTTATTTCTTTTACAGAACAATTTTCTGGAATAGACTCTAATTCGCTGGCTTTATGAAGTTTGCTATCGTTTGAGTCAAAAACGTCAATATTAATTTCTTCTTGGTCAATCCCGCAGGCTACAGACGTTCCTAATGATGTTACTAGAATGTCGGCTACCCCATCGGCAACCTCTACCAAGTCAACCTCTTTATCTTTTTCGTAATATAACTTAATATCTTTCAAATTAGCAAAGTCAATACCGACGCAATCTTTCCCGTCATCAATAAATACTTTCAATCCCAAACCTTTAACTATAGTCTCAAAACACTCTTCGAGCATTAATGAAGCCCTAAGTTTGGCTGTCTCTTTGTCAATTTGCGTGGGTTTCTCGGGGGTATCCTGCCCAAAGTTTTTCATAAACGATTTTATTCTTTGTTGTTCTAGTGTCATATTTTTTATTTTATTTTATTATTTTCTATTTAATTCTTTATTTAACTTTCTTTTGGCCCCGTCCACAATCCCGCGTACTTCTTTATAGGTCTTCCCATACTTTTTCGCTAAGTCTTTAAAACTAACTTTTTCCCACACGCCGGAATTTTCCTCTAATAACTCTCTTTCCTCTTCGTTGAGAATAGAAAAAGCATTAACTATACTATTTTCGCTATCTTCATTTCTGATTAAGTTATATAAATTACCTTCAAAATCGTCGTCATTCCTAATAGCATCTAAACTTTCTACGTTAGTAAAAACCGACATTACTCTATTTAGTTTTTTATTAGATAGTTTAAAATTTGTTTGTATTTCATTATTTGACGGATATTTATTATATTTTTGGTAATACTTAGATTGATAATCAGATACTTTACTAGATATAGCAATTAAATAATTTGGGCACCTAATCAACTTACTATTACGTCTAACATACGCGCTAATTCTATTATATACGTGAAAAGTGGCAAATGTAGAAAATTTTACATCTTTTTTCGCATTAAATCTTTTTATTGCATCCAGTATCCCTATTTTTCCCTCAGAAACTAAATCCTCTAAGTCTAATGAACAGTTTTGAAATTTATTCGCAACTTTTATAATTAGTCTCAAATTTGTGCGAATTAATTGCTCAATAGCTTTCTCATTTCCCTTGTTCGCTAGGGAGACGGTATCACACTGTTCTTGCTTGGTAAGTTTTATACCAATGTCTTTTATCGTTGTATGGTTCATTATTTAAGATTAAATACCTTTAACATCTCTAAGAAAACATAATATGTAGCGCGTACGTCATTTAAAGCGTCGTGGAAGTTTCCTTCAACCTCTATTCCTAATTCCTTACAGGCTAAGGTTAAATTACTTTTTAATCCTCTCTTGTAATAGTTGAGTATCCTATTTTGCCAAAATAAGAAGGACTCGTTACTATCGTAGCCCACCTGCATTTTAGTAGCCTTAAATAAAGATAAGACATCAATACATCTGTCTATATAGTCAAAATTTGCTTTTCTATTTAGTTCTTTTCGCCAAATATTTAAAATATGAATATCAAATTTTAATCCATTATAAAAAAGTATTTTATATTCTTTATTATTTATATATTTTTCTACAATATCTAATATCTTTTCGGGGTTCTGTCCTTTCCCGTCAATAACCGATTGATCGAAACCCGTAGCAATAGCCGCGCCTTTACTCACGTTCAGGTTGGGCCATTTAATAAAATAATTGTGTTCCTCTAATATTTCTTTATTTTGTGCCACTAAGAAAGAAGCTTGCCACGGTTTGTTACCAGACGAAAGCGAGAGGTTTTCTGTCTCAAAATCAATTATTAGATATTTTTGCTTTTTGTCATACCTTAGTCCATCATTGAATAATAATTCAGCCATTTTTTAATCTAGTTCCGCCTTACAATCGGAGCATATAACACTCATTCCGTACTCTTTGCCGTCTGAATCATAAGAAATAGTTCTATCAAACCAAACGTTTTCATGCTTACATTTGGGGTAATCTAACATAAAACTAAACTCTTCTTGTGTTTCTCGTCTTTTTTTTATTACTAAACTCATAATCCTATTATTATACCATTTTTAATTGTTACTACAAGATATATTTCTACAAATATAGTTACTCATCCCGCCAAACTTAACGTATGTCATTTTATAATGGCAAATTGGGCAATAGTATCCACCCGCATCTTCTTTATACTTCTCTATATGATTCATGTGAAGTTCTGGGTGGTTGGACGCCTCAAATAAAGAGATAGTGTCGTCGTTCTTGTTATATTTCATATTTATATTAGTTCGGGGTTTTTAAAAATATTGACAGACCGAATAGCACCGGACAAGTTCTTTCCAATCGGTATTCATTTTTTTATCGCCTTCCAATAATTTTCGATAGCTTTCTTTTTATCTTTATCAAATCCATAATTATTTGATTCTTGTAAATTTATAAAATCTAACCCGACGCAAAACCAATTATCTCCATCCTTAAACACTTTAATCTTCCATTCCTCGTCGTTGAGTCGCGCCCCTCCACAGGTATTGCACACCCACGTTCCTCCATATTTGAAAGCAAAGCCACCTTTACAGTCTAAATAATGGAAATTATGGACATAGTGTAGTTCTCCTTTATCTATCAGTTTATCAGCAAGGTCGTATCCTCCTTGCAAATATCTATCTTGTTGTTCGTGAGGATAACGAAAAGCTTCAAGATATGTTTCCCCATAAACACGACGATCAAACCCGCAGGCCGCGCTTCCTCCGTTACAAATAGATGGATAATCAGTCATGTCTGCCGCTGATATAAATTTTGATGTTATTTTTTTCATAGTTTTTATCATGTCATTTATATTTATTTAAAAAATCCTTAATCGTAAGCGGTCTTTCTACTTTTTTATCTTTGCCTATTTTATTTTCAGAAAGCACTACTTTCTCCGTTTCTCTTGGCAGAATAAACTCTATTTTATTCTTTATTTTGTCTAAATGATTTTTTCCTTCTTCTTTTATATAAAAGGCCAGACTCGGCACTTTTATATCAATATTACTAAAGATTTGTTGAGGATAGATTTCTAATAGTTTTTTTAATATCTTATACTCTCTACTATAAACGACAGGAGGCTTAACTAGTCGCTCTATAGTTTCCGTTATGAATTTATGAAGAATCTTTCCGGCGTTTTTTTTCTCTAACTCTTTTTCTTCTTTGGTTGGTTTTATTTTTTTCTTAGACGTAGCCATTGAATAAATATATTGTATCTTGTTTTACGAATTTAACAAGTTGATTTTTAATCTTTTATTTGTATTAGTTCTATTCCGAATTTATTTGCCAAATCTAAGGTAGAGCTATCGTACTCGTAAATGTCTTTATAAACTACGCGCCTTATATCATAAGACGCTAGGGATTTTAAACAGTTATTACAAGGCAATAGGGTAGTTGCAGCTAGATAACATTCGTTTGGTTTTATGAACCTTAGCGCGTTTTGTTCTGAATGGACTACGTATTTTCGTCTTTCGTCTCTATCTCTCCAATCTTCCTCCATTCCGGCGGGAAATCCATTGAATCCCAAACTTGCGACTGAGTGGTCATGTCTTAATAAGCAACATCCTACTTTTCTCCATCTATCTTTACTTTTTAATGCTGCTATTTCGGCTAATTTCAAAGCATATCTTTCCCAAGATAAAGTTTCGTTATCCATATTACTTTAAATCGTTGATCTTCTTGGCTAGTCTAACGTCCCAAAGGGGCTTGGCGTAGTCTGCAAATAAAACATTTTCATCCATCGTGGTTCCTTTGACCACCACGATAACATCGCTTTCTATACTTTTGCCATTTTCATCTTCAAAGTATTTAATCCTATCGGAAAACGCCATTACCCTTACTTCGCTTTCTCCGTCCTCTATTTCTAAAGATATATAGGGTGTTCCTTTGACTCTGCTTTTGCCCATTTTAACAGACTTAACGATACCAATAATGGTATGTTTACTACCTTTCAAATCCGTCGCCGCTTCTTTTAGGGTTACTACCTCTGGATAGGTTTTATTATAAATTTTAGGCAAAGAACTACTATAAGAAAATCCCAAAACCTCTTTCTCCTGTAGAAAGCCAAGAATTTCCCCGTTCTCTCGATTAAAATCATAAATTTTCTTATAATTTTGATAATTTTTACGAATAGTATTTAGTCTAGTATCCTTAATAAAGACCTTGCCTTTTTCGTCTAATGCGGAACTTAAATATTTAATTATGGTGAATAAATCATTACCTATCGTTTCGGCAAATCTATTAACGAGTATTCTTTCCCTTTCTGTAAGTAAGTTATAAGTTTGAAATTGTAACAATAATTTTTCACGCGATTCATTGTAATCGGGGAAACATCCGCTTAGAATAAGAGAATAAACGGCCTGTAACCCTAATTTACTTTCTAAACAATTATTAAATAGCTCAAACTTGGTCGCGCTATTTCTTTCAAAAGTAATTAATTTTTTCTGAGCGGCATCCGCGATTCCCTTTATGGCCGATAACCCGAACCTAATGTTTCCACCTTCAATTTGAAAGCCTTCTCCGCTTTTTATAATATTCGGCGGTAGTAGCTCAATGTTAAAATATTTTAATTCCTTCTGAATAATATTTATTTCTTCTAATGGCTTAGGCTCTTCTAAGGATATTTGAAGTAAAGAGACAAAATATTCTAAAGGATGCTTATATTTGATGTAAGTCAATGATGCACAAAGGTTTGTATAAGACTTACAATGTGAATTATTGAATAAATAATCTGATGATAATATACAAGTGTTCCAAAATCTGTCTGTAACCTCTTTAGGAATTCCTAGTTTTTCTCCGGCCTTAATAAGTACTGGTTCCCATTTAGACATTTCCTCTTTTTTCTTCTTGCGAATACAGTATTCTATTTTATCCGCGTCTAATCCTGAGAGTTTATAAACATTCTG
>Ga0209414_1001305_pt1 | contig 11818 bp, 12 predicted proteins | sample LakVidmifraction_4_FD_181154 | JGI IMG/M metagenome (GOLD analysis project Ga0209414, IMG submission 181154) | Hypersaline microbial communities from Lake Vida, Antarctica - Brine Hole Two &gt;0.2 micron (SPAdes) (version 2) | ecosystem: Environmental > Aquatic > Non-marine Saline and Alkaline >... | reverse complement strand
CATTTTACTTGAAAACCTAGTTGTAAAAGCATCAGGGATTATAGCCTTTAAAAACCTCATAAAAAAGAATGCAATCAACGTAGAAGACATCGACTATGTTATTGAATGTTCAGAAGAAGCCTGTGGGGACATGAATCAAAGAGGCGGCGGAAACTTCGCAAAAGCCATCGCAGAAGGCGTTGGTGCAGTGAATGCAACAGGATCAGATATTCGAGGCTTTTGTGCCGGTCCAATTCATTCATTAATTACAGCCGCAAGCCTAGTGAAAGCAGGCACCTATGAAAACGTAGTCGTGGTAGCCGGTGGGGCAACAGCAAAACTCGGCATGAACGGAAAAGACCATGTTAAAAAAGATATGCCAATCCTAGAAGACGTTTTAGGCGGTTTCGCATTTTTAGTCAGTAAAAATGATGGGATCAGTCCAATCATACGAACAGACTTAACGGGACGCCACACAGTGGGCACCGGCTCATCCCCACAAGCCGTAATAAAATCACTCATTACAAACCCATTAGATGAAGCCGGCTTAACTGTAAATGATGTTGATAAATACTCAGTCGAAATGCAAAACCCAGACATCACCAAACCAGCTGGTGCAGGAGACGTCCCGGAAGCAAACTACAAAATGATAGCAGCCATGGGCGTTAAACGAAAAGAAATTGAAAGAAAAGACATGATGAACTTTGTAAAAGAACACGGCATGGTAGGCTGGGCACCAACACAAGGCCATATACCATCAGGCGTACCTTACTTAGGCTTTGTAAAAGAAGACCTAACAACAGGAAATATGAATCGAGCAATGATTGTAGGAAAAGGCTCATTATTCTTAGCCCGAATGACCAATCAATTTGATGGAGCAAGTGTTATTATCGAAAGAAACCCAGGGAAAATAGAAGAAGAAAAAATAGACAAAAAAGAAATCAATCAAATAATAGCAGAAGCACTTAGAACCTTCGGTCAACAAATGATGGAAGAATAGGTGAAAATATGACAACACAACTAAAAAAACTTATAGGCAACTCATTTATAGAAATAGCAGAAGCCATAGAAAGTGGCAACTTTAAAAAGAAAATAAAAATAGGCCTCACCACCCTGGGCAGTGAACATGGCCCAGACACATTAATAGAAGGGGCGCTTGCAGCAAAAGCAGCCGGAAATAACATAGAAATTGTTCTCATCGGCAAAGGACATGAAGCCTTTGAAAGCTATGAAAACGACTGTGAACGAGACGCCCACGCAATCATGGAAAAACTACTAACGGAAAAAAAGATTGATGCCTGTGTCACCAATCACTATAACTTTCCAATAGGCGTTTCAACCGTGGGACGTGTGACAACACCGGCCACAGGCAAAGATATGATGATCGCCACAACCACAGGCACATCAGCAACAAACAGAACAGAAGCCATGTTTAAAAATGCCATTTATGGTATTATTGCAGCAAAAGCAGTTGGGAAAGAAAACCCAAGTGTCGGCATCTTAAACTTAGACAACGCCAGAACAGTGGAACGCGGCCTAAAAACCTTAAAAGAAAATGGTTACGACATAAACTTTTCAGAATCAAAAAGAAGCGATGGTGGCAACATCATGCGGGGCAACGACTTGATTCAAGGCAGCTCAGACGTTATGGTAATGGATACCTTAACCGGAAACATTATGATGAAAATGTTTTCAACCTATACAACAGGTGGCACTTATGAAGCCAGTGGCTATGGTTATGGACCCGGCATTGGCTTTGACTACAAAGATACCATTTTAATTCTATCGAGAGCCTCAGGTGTCCCAGTAATTAAAAACGCAATCCTCTACGCCTCAGCACTCGTAAAAAATGATTTATCAAAGATCATAAAAGAAGAATACAAAAAAGTAAAAGCAGCAGGCTATGAGGAAATTATTGAAAGTTTCACAGAAAAAACGAAAGGGCAAAGTGTTGAGACAGTAACAGCCCCTGAAAAAGAAATTGTAACAGAATCCATTTCAGGTATTGATGTATTAGATTTAGATATTGCCTGTGAAGAATTATGGAAAAATGAGATCTATGCAGAAACAGGCATGGGCTGTACAGGACCAATTATCAGTGTGAATGAAAAGAATCTTGAAAAGGGAAAAGAGATTCTTAAAAAGGCTGGTTTTATTGGTTAATTGAATAGGAGGAAATGCCTGCTAACATGCAGGCATTTTTTAGGTTTAAAAGGTATCAGAAAAAAAATCAATTATGATATAATAAGAGTGGGATTTTCAAATAAACAGAGATGGGGTGAGAGTATGGCTTTTATAATAGATGAAGATGTTCAAAGAATTATATCAATTGTTGAGAACAATGGAGAAGAAGCATACATGGTAGGCGGTTGTATTAGAGATATGCTTATGGATAAAAAACCTAAGGATTGGGATTTAACGACAAGCGCCTTACCAAATAAAATTCTTGATTTATTTAAAAAAACTGAATTTAAAGGTATAGATTTATCAAAAAAACATGGAACAATTGTTTTAGTAAAAGATAATAAACAGTATGAAATAACAACTTTTAGAAAGGAAGATGAATATACCGACTATAGACATCCGGATCAAGTAACATTTGTTAAAAAATTAAGTAAAGATTTGCAAAGAAGAGATTTTACAATGAATGCATTAGCCTACTCAGAATCGAAGGGCCTTGTAGATTTGTTTAAGGGACAAGAAGCCATTAAAAATAAAATAATTAAATGTGTTGGTAAGCCAAAGAAACGCTTTAAGGAAGATGCCTTACGTATTTTAAGAGGGATTCGGTTCTCTGCTCAACTAGACTTTCATATAGAAAAAAAGACTCTTAAGGCAATGGTAGAGGATCATCAGCTCATTAAAATGGTCTCTATGGAACGCCTTCAAAGTGAGTTTAATAAAATAATTTTATCGAATCATCCCTCTAAAGGCTTATCACTTTTAAAGAAAATTGGGGCATTAGAAATTATTATTCCTGAACTGAAATGTATGTATAATTTTGAACAACACAATCCCAATCATCATTTAGATGTTTTTGAGCATAGCTTAGGGGTATTAGAAAATACACCAAAGGACATCTATTTGCGATTGGCGGCAATTTTTCACGATATCGGCAAGCCAGAGACTTTTAAAAAAGATGGTGAAGGTATTGGTCATTTTTACAACCATGAAAAAAAATCTTTAGAAATTACTGAGAAGGTTCTAAAAAGAATGCGATACAGCAATGAAATCATTGAAAAAACCTTAAAAATTATTGATGAGCATATGACAGTATATAATGATGATTTTTCTGATAAAGCAGTAAAACGCTTAATTAGAAGAGTAGAGTCTATTGGTATCGATCGATTAATTGCTTTTCAGATAGCAGATATCAAAGGGACATCGAATCCTGAAAAATATCAACATGTATTGGCATTAAAAGAGAGAGTTGAAAAAATAAAAAATCGAAAAGATCCCCTCTCAATTAGAGATTTAGCAATTGATGGGAATGATTTAATGGCTTTAGGAATAGCCGAAGGTGTAAAAATCGGAAATATATTAGATTATTTATTACAGGAAGTCTTAGAAAATCCTAAGTTGAACACTCAAAAATCTTTAAGGATTATAGCAGAAGAAACGATTGATAAAAACTTATATAATCGTGATTAATAACGCCTAAAATTGTTGATATAATTCTTGAAAAAAACAGCTATACACGTTATACTTAGAATGTATGAGTCAGAAAATAATGCAATTAAATTGTTGGGATTTGAGGAGGAGCTATTAAATGAAAGTATTAGTTATTAATTGTGGCAGTTCATCATTAAAGTATCAGTTATTTAACATGGATACAGAAGAGGCACTGGCACAAGGATTAGTTGAAAGAATTGGATTAGAGGGTGCGTGTTTAAAACATGAAACACCTACATTTGGTAAAAAAGTAATTAAAAAATCAATGGATGATCACCGTGTAGCATTAAAATATGTTTTAAAAGTATTAGTAGACGAAAAGCATGGTGCAATAAAGTCACTTGATGAAATTGAGGCTGTTGGGCATAGAGTGGTTCATGCAGGTGAAAAGTATTCTGAATCAGTTGTTATTACAGATGATGTTATGGATGCATTAAAAGAATGTATTGAATTAGCTCCTTTACATAATCCACCAAATATAATGGGGATTGAAGCCATTCAAGAGTTATTACCAACGGTAACGAATGTTGGCGTATTTGATACAGCCTTCCATCAAACGATTCCTAAAGAGTCCTTTATTTATCCGTTACCATATGAGTATTATCAAAAATATGGTGTTAGGAAATATGGATTTCATGGCACGTCACATAGATATGTATCTAAGAGAGCTTCTGAAATGATGGGTAAGGATTTAAAAAAATTAAAATTAGTTACGTGTCACTTAGGTAACGGTGCAAGCTTAGCTGCTGTTAAAAATGGAAAGTCAATTGACACGTCAATGGGCTTTACGCCACTTGAAGGATTAATCATGGGTACAAGATGTGGCGACTTAGATCCAGCAATTGTTACTTTCATTATGAATAAAGAAGGATTATCACCAGAAGAAATGGACGCGATCATGAATAAAAAATCTGGTGTTTTAGGTATAAGTGGTGTCAGCAGTGATTTTAGAGACATTGAAGATGCTGCAGCAGAGGGTAATGAAAGAGCAAAACTTGCATTAGATGCATTTGATTTACGCGTCAAGAAGTATATTGCAGCTTATGCGGCAGTAATGGGTGGCGTTGATGGTATTGTCTTTACTGCAGGATTAGGAGAAAATTCTATTGCTAACAGAGAAGCAATTATGGAAGGTCTAGAATTTTTAGGTGCTAAATTGGATTCTAAAAAGAACAATGTCAGAGGAAAAGAAACATTTATTAATACAGATGACTCTAAAGTTAAAATAATGGTTATACCAACGAATGAGGAATTAATGATTGCGCGAGACACAGAAGAATTAGTTTAAAAGTTCTTGACATTAGCCGCATTTAATTCTATAATTATTATGTTGTCCAAATTTTGAGGTGATATTATGATAATAAAAATGAAAAATCTATTTATTAAAGGGGCTAAAAAAGAAAGCTTTAGTAAAGAATATCAAATTGATCCTAAGTTATTTAAAAAATACTTAGTTAAAGAATTTGGTAAGTGTAAAATTGAAGTTAATATTTATAAAGTGGATGAAACAATGTTTATTGATTTTAAATATGATGTAGATGTTGTCTATAACTGTGCAAGATGTTTAACAGATGTAAAAAGACACTTGTCTGAATCCTCATCTAGAGAAATTATTCAAAAGGGTGATAAATTTGGAGAAGATGTTGGTTTATTAATTGTTAATGATGGGATCATTGACCTAGAAAAAATGCTTTTAGAATCATTATATATAAATTTGGAAACAGCAGTTTTGTGCAAAGATAACTGTAAAGGCCTTTGTCCAAAGTGTGGGATTGACTTGAATGAGAACACTTGCGAGTGTGATTTAAAAGAAGTGGATCCTAGGTTTGCAAAACTAAAAGATTTAAAAGATAAGTTGGATCAATAAAAATAAGGAGGTGTTAGCATGGCAGTACCTAAGCGTAAAACATCAAAATCAAAAAAGAGAAGTAGAGAATCTGCTAACATGAAAATGAGTGCACCAAACTTAAATGTTTGTCCTCAATGTCATGAGCCAAAATTGTCACATAGAGTATGTTCGAGTTGTGGATTTTACAACAAACGAGAAGTATTAAATGTTGAATAATTTGAAGAAAAGGAATTAGCTATGAAAGTTGCTAGTTCCTTTTTTTATAGAGATTTTTTTGATATAATATGAGTATTAACAACCTGCACTTACTATGAGGTACTAAAACCTAATATTATTTTTTTAAAAAAAGGTTGCATTTTATTAAAATAGGCTTTATACTTTATATTAGTAGTAGGTACTAATCATTGGTACTATACGGAGGTAATATGAAAAAGTTAAAAAAATCAGAAAGACATCAAAGAATCAAAGAGGTTTTGAAAGAAAATCCTTTTTTAACGGATGATGAGTTAAGTGAAAAGTTTGGCGTGAGTGTTCAAACCATACGTTTAGATCGTATGAGTTTAAATATTCCAGAACTAAGAGAACGTGTAAAGTCCGTTGCTACAAAAAATTTACAAAAAGTAAAATCTATTGGAGAAGGAGAAATTGTAGGAGAATTAATTGATCTTCAATTAAATGAAAATGCAATTTCAATATTACAAACTAATGAATCTATGGCATTTACTAAAACTAAAATTGTAAAAGGTTATTATATCTTTGCAATGGCTGAAACATTAGCTTTAGCTGTTATTGATAGCAATGTCGCTTTAATTGGTGTTGCAAATGTAAAAAATCGAGTACCTGTTAAAGCTGGTCAAAAATTAGTTGCAAAGGCCCGTGTGGTTAGAAAACGTGGTACAGAATATTTTGTACGTGTTTACATCAACGTTAATAATGATGAGGTTTTTAGAAGTAAATTTAGATTAGTGTCAATTGATATAGAGACGAATTAGGGGTGTAATATGAGAATTGGAATAGATTTTTTTGGTGGAGACCATGCACCAGAGGCAATAATAGATGCTTTAAAAGATGCCATGAATGAAATTGAAAGTACTATTGTTTTGTATGGCGATGAAGGCATGATTGTAAGATTATTAACGGAAAACAAAATAAATTTAGAGAGAATCGAAATAATTCACACAACACAAATTGTTACTGGTGACGATAAGCCTGTACAGGCTGTCAAGAAGAAGAAAGATTCTTCCATGATGAAAGGATTAGTCGATTTAAGAAAAGATAAAATTGATGCTTTTCTTTCAGCAGGAAATTCAGGTGCATTGTTGGCTGGGGGATTATTGAAAGTCGGTCGATTACAAGGAATAGATCGTCCGGCATTGGTTACACCTTATCCCACGTCTAAAGGTATTTCAGTGCTTGCTGACGCAGGGGCAAATGCTGAATGTAAAAGTAGAAACCTAAAAGAATTTAGTTTAATGGGAAGTATTTATGCCAGTGAGATTATGGGTATTGAAAATCCAAAGGTTGGATTAGTCAATATTGGTGATGAAAAAGGTAAAGGTACAACTTTAGTAAAAGAATCATATGATGCAATTCAAGGGTTAGAATCAATAAATTTTATTGGCAATCTTGAAGCGAGAGATATTCCCTTTGGAAAAGCAGATGTTATTATTTGCGATGGTTTTACAGGAAATGTTATCTTAAAACTTTCTGAAGGCGTCGTAAAATCTCTAACAGATATGATTAAAGAAGCTTTTACAAAAAATATTTTGACAAAATTAGCTGCTGTATTTGTTAAAGGTGGGTTGTCAAATATGAAGAAAAAACTAGATTATTCAGAATACGGTGGTGCACCTTTGTTAGGTGTGAAGAAATTAGTCGTAAAGGCACATGGGAGTTCTAATGCTAAAGCATTTAAGAATGCAATTTTCTTTACTGAAAAAGCATTGAAAAGTGATGTTATTGGAAAAATAAAAAAATACTTATCCTAGGAGTGATATATTGAATAATTATAAGAGTGTGGGAGTCATCGGTACAGGAAGTTATCTTCCAAGTAATATAGTAACAAATAATGATCTAGCTAAAATAGTAGATACTTCCGATGAATGGATTGTCAGTCGAACAGGTATAAAGGAAAGACGCTTTGCTAAGGATTCAGTTTCAACGTCTGACTTAGCCTATGAAGCAGGAAAAAGAGCCATTGAAGATGCTGGATTAATGTCAGAAGATATAGATTTAATAATATTGGCGACATTAACACCAGACATGATTCTTCCTTCTACAGCTTGTTTTGTTCAAGAGAAACTTAAAGCTGTTAATGCAGCGGCATTTGATGTATCAGCTGCATGTTCCGGATTTCTTTATGGAGTAACCATTGCGACACAAATGATCAAAGGTGGTGCCAATAAAAATGTTTTAGTGATTGGTGCAGAGGCTATGTCAAAGGTGCTAGATATGGAAGACAGAGATACATGTGTTCTATTTGGTGATGGTGCCGGGGCAGTTGTTATGAGTGAAGTAAAAGATGGTTATGGTGTATTGGCAACAGATATAGGTGCTGATGGCACTGGTACTATGGCTTTAAACATACCAGCAGGGGGATCAAGAAACCCTGCAACGCAAACAACAGTTGATGAAAAAATGCATTATTTAAGAATGGAAGGCAGTAGTGTATTTAAGTTTGCTGTGAGAGCCATGACATCTTCTTCAAAGCGTGTCATAGATAAAGCAAATTTAACTTTAGATGATGTGGATTATTTAGTGCCTCATCAGGCAAATATCAGAATAATTGAGACATCAGCAAAAAAAATGAACTTACCAATGAATAAAGTAAAAGTTAATTTGGATAGATATGGAAATGTATCCGCAGGTTCCATCCCTATTGCTTTAGATGAAGCGGTAAAAGAAGGTAAAATCATTAAAGGCGATCATGTTGTACTCGTTGGTTTCGGTGGTGGATTAACATGGGGATCGTGTTTAATTAAATGGTAGGAGGCTTAAATATGAGAAAAATAGCTTTTGTATTTCCGGGTCAAGGGGCACAATACCTTGGGATGGGAAAAGAGTTATCAGAAAAATATTCAGTTGCAAATAAAGTCTTTGATGAGGCATCAAAGGCATTAAACCAAGATATGAAAGCATTAGTTTTTAATAGTACCGATGAAACATTACAATTAACTGAAAATACACAACCGGCAATATTGACAACTTCTATAGCTATTATGGAAGTATTAAAGGCAGAAGGAATTGAACCGTCAGCTGTTGCAGGCTTAAGCTTAGGTGAATATTCTGCCCTTGTTGCCTCTGGTGCATTGTCTTTTAGTGATGCTGTTAAAATTGTTAGAAAACGGGGTCAATTAATGCAAAATGAAGTGCCTGTAGGCATGGGTGCAATGGCTGCGATTTTAGCACTAGATAAAGCTGAAGTCATTAGAGCTTGTAAAAATGCAAGTCATTTAGGTGTCGTTGAGCCGTCAAATTATAACTGTCCTGGACAAATTGTTATCGCCGGGGAAAAAGATGCTGTAAAAGAAGCGGCTAATTTATGTAAAGAATATGGGGCTAAAAAAGCAATACTGTTACCTGTATCAGCACCCTTTCATACAAGTTTATTAAAAGGTGCTGGGGAAAAATTAAATGGTGTTTTAGAAAGAATTGAGTACAAAGACTTTAAAGTGCCCGTTGTAGCAAATGTTAGTGGCGACTTTATAGAAAAAAGAGAATCTGTTAAAAATTTATTGGTGCAACAAGTGAGTCATCCCGTTCTTTGGGAAGCATCTGTTGAACGCTTGATCAAAGAAGGGTATGATACTTTTATAGAAGTAGGACCTGGAAAATCTTTAGGAAAATTTATTAAACGGGTTTCACGAGATGTACAAGTTTTAAATGTTGAAGATTCTAAATCATTATTAAAAACAATAAAAAAATTAAAGTAGGAGTGATACAATGAGTCGAAAAACAGCTGTTGTAACTGGCGGTTCTCGAGGGATTGGTAAAGCAATTGTGATAGAGTTAGCAAGTCAAGGCTACAACATTGTTATAAATTATAATTCAAGTGAAAAACCGGCGAATGCATTAAAAGAATTATTAGAGTCAAAATATGATATAATTGTTTTAACACAGCAGTGTGATGTTTCTAACTTTGAAGATGTAAAAACAATGTACAAAGGTGTAAAGAAGACATTTGATTCTATTGATTTACTGGTTAACAATGCTGGTATTACAAAGGATAATTTGATTCTAAGAATGAAAGAAGAAGACTTTGATCAAGTGATTAATATTAATCTTAAAGGCACTTTTAATTGTTCTAAGATATTCGGTCGACATATGCTCAAGCAAAGATCTGGAAAAATTGTTAATATTTCCTCCATTGTGGGGATCATGGGTAATGCCGGACAATCAAATTATGCTGCTTCAAAGGCAGGTGTCATCGGATTAACAAAATCTTTGGCAAAAGAATTCGCCTCACGGGGTATTACCGTTAATGCTGTTGCCCCTGGGTTTATCAAAAGTGCAATGACAGATGCCCTTGATGAAAAAGTAATTAAACACTATCAGGAAAATATTCCCTTAGGAAATTTAGGTACGCCTGAAGATGTAGCAAAAGTTGTAAAGTTTTTAAGTTCAGAAGATGCTAACTATATCACTGGGCAAGTGATTAATGTAGATGGCGGATTATTAATGTAGTACGTTTAAGTTGTTAGGGTATTATAAATTAAAATTAAAAGGATGGTAAAAAAATGTTTGAAAGAGTTAAAGAATTAATTATTGAAGAGTTAGTATTAGATGAAGATACTGAGATTACTGAAACAACATCACTCATGGGAGATTTAGAAGCGGATTCATTGGATGCTGTTGAAATTATTATGGCTTTAGAAGATGAATTTGATATGGAAATTCCAGATGAAGCGGCAGAAGAATTCAAAAATATTGGTGACATTGTTAAGTATATTGAAGCACATAAGTAAGAATGATTAAGAGGAGAATCCTCCTCTTTTTTCGTATAGGAGGTAATTTAAATGGATAGAAGAGTTGTGGTAACGGGTCTTGGCGTCATTTCACCTATAGGTAATACTGTTGAAGATTTTTGGACTTCACTAAAAGAAGGAAAATCTGGTATTTCTAAAATAGAAGGATTTGATGCAAGTGACTATACAACACGAATTGCTGGTGAAGTGAAAGATTTTGATTATAGTAATTACTTAGGAAGAAAAGATGCAAAAAGAATGGATCGATTTACTCAATTTGCAGTATGTGCTGCAGGTCAAGCCTTAGATGACTCTGGTCTAGATGTCACAAAAATAGACATGACGAGATTTGGAACGATTCTAGGTAGCGGTATTGGTGGCATAGGAACCTTAGAAGAACAACATAAAAGATTATTAGAGAAGGGGCCTAATCGTGTTAGTCCTTTTCTTATTCCTATGATGATCTCTAACATGGTCTCTGGTCATGTGTCTATGCAGTATGGTGCCAAAGGGCCGAATACAACTGTTGTAACAGCTTGTGCTTCAGGTACTAATGCCATAGGTGATGCCTACCATGTTATTAAAAGAGGCGATGCTGATTATATGTTTTCAGGTGGTGCTGAGGCATCTATTACGCCTATTGGTATTTCAGGTTTCTGTACAATGAAGGCTATGAGTACTAGAAATGATGATCCAACAAAAGCTAGCCGACCCTTTGATAAAGATCGTGATGGTTTTGTTATGTCGGAAGGCTCTGGAATTTTGATTCTTGAAGACTATGAACATGCTAAAAAAAGAGGCGCAAAAATATATGGAGAAATAGTTGGCTTCGGTTATACAGCTGATGCCTATCATATTACAGCACCAGCACCAGAAGGTGAAGGTGGCAGTCGAAGTATGAAAATGGCCATGGATACAGCAGGTATTAAAACGAGTGATGTTGACTATATTAATGCCCATGGGACATCAACACCATTAAATGATAAGTTTGAAACCATGGCTATTAAAAATCTTTTCAAAGAAGACGCTTATAAATTAGTTGTGAATTCAACAAAATCAATGGCTGGTCATTTATTAGGTGCTTCTGGTGCAGTAGAGGCTATAGCAACTTTGCTATCTATGAAAAATAGCTATGTTCATCGGACATTAAACCATATTGAGCCGGATGAAGGTATGGATTTAGACTATGTACCAAAGGGGAAAGAAATGACGGTTAATTATGCATTATCGAATTCTCTTGGCTTTGGTGGACACAATGCTACATTGGCTTTTAAAAAGTATGAATAATATAAAAGATTCCTAGTGAATCTCTCCACCTTAATTGAAATTTACAGGGTTCTTTTATTTCTAAGCC
>Ga0209414_1001304_pt1 | contig 11819 bp, 8 predicted proteins | sample LakVidmifraction_4_FD_181154 | JGI IMG/M metagenome (GOLD analysis project Ga0209414, IMG submission 181154) | Hypersaline microbial communities from Lake Vida, Antarctica - Brine Hole Two &gt;0.2 micron (SPAdes) (version 2) | ecosystem: Environmental > Aquatic > Non-marine Saline and Alkaline >... | reverse complement strand
TTCTTATGATTTCCCGAGAGGATTCATTTCCGTTGGTTAACATTGAGGCTGCTGCACAGGGAGTGCCTGTTCTATGCTTTGATAGTGCTGGGGGAACACCTGAGTTTATAAATGGTAGAGCAGGGGCAGTTGTTCCTTATCTGGATCTTGTAGCTATGAGTGACAAAATTTTGGAATTATTGGGTGATAGGGCTAAGAGAGATGAATTGGGAGCGAATGCTAAAAAGGAGTCAGGGAAGTATACTGTTGATATTATTGCGAAAAGGGTACTTGGAGAAATTCGAAAATGCGCGAATTCGTAAATGCGAAAATTGAGGATCCGCCTTCACCTTTTAGGGCTAAGGTGCGACAAAATGGTGGGATTTATTTTATGCCGAGCTTCAGTCTTCGCTCAAAGAGCTACGGCCGGACAAGGGAACTCAGCGTTCCCAGAGGGCGAAGACAAGAGATAAGAAATGCGTAAATGCGAAAATTGAGGAAAGAGAGACGCGACAAATCACGTCTGTACGGGGCTGCCCGTAAATAGGAATATATATGATGAACAAGAGAGTAAGGGCAATAGCATTTTATCTGCCGCAGTTTCATCCTGTTGACGCAAACGACAAGTATTGGGGAAAAGGATTTACTGAGTGGACTAATGTTACAAAGGCAAAACCATTGTATAAAGGTCACAAACAGCCACATTTACCAGGTGACTTAGGGTTTTATGATTTAAGGTTGCCAGATGTCCGAGAGGAGCAAGCAAAACTTGCCCGGGAAGCTGGAATTGAAGGTTTCTGTTATTGGCATTACTGGTTTGGTGGAGGGGAACGAGTTCTTGAACGTATATTTAATGAGATTGTCGAAAGTGGTAAACCTGATTTTCCTTTTTGTTTGGGGTGGGCAAATGATTCATGGACAGGGCGTTGGTATGGTGCAGATGATGAAATTATTTTTGAACAGAAATATCCTGGAGAAGAGGATTATAGAAAGCATTTTGAATGTATTTTACCTGCGTTGAAAGATAAGCGATATATTGAGATTGATGGAAAGAAAGTTTTTGTGATATATCATCCAGATTATATTCCTGACTTAGATGAATTTATTGCTTTGTGGCAGAGGTGGGCACAAGAAGAGGGATTAAAAGGGTTTTATTTTATTTCTAATGCGGATCATTTTTCTATTGAGAATACTAACATGGATGGTTTTGTTGACAATGCACCATTGGCTCATATGTATAAGTTTAAACTTTCATGGTTTGATTTTTTAAGAAAAATTTTAATTAAGAGAATTTATAAGGTTACGTTTATTAACTATTTAATGCTGCGTAAGAAATCTCCGTTTCTTAAAGAGTATGAGGAGTACATTGAGTTTTACAAAACTTTCAAGTTGGATGACAAACAGTTTCCTGTTGTTGTTCCTAATTGGGATAATACCCCAAGGTGCGGAAACATGGGATTTGTTCTGCAGAATAGTACTCCTGAATTATTTCGTCAACTTTTAAAGTTGGCAATTGCCATGGTTTGTGAAACAGCAAATAAAGACAAAAGAGTTGTTTTTATTAAATCCTGGAATGAGTGGGCGGAAGGTAATTATTTAGAGCCCGACCAAGAGTGGGGGCGTAAATATCTAGATGTGTGTAAAGACGAAATTTTTGAACACCCCCAGAAGTCATAATAGTATGAAGAAAACAGTTTTAATAATAACGCATGTTCAGCCTGTGCCAGCGAATGCAGGTGACTCTTTAAGATTGAATAATCTTATTAGATTTTTTAAGGAACAGGAGTATAGGGTTGTTTGTCTCTTTAAGGATTGGTTTTCTACCGAGTATATAGAAGATGAGCTAAATGACCTGATTGATGATGTTTTTTTCTGCAAGGACTATAACAGCTTAATAACAAAATTCAACAAGCCATATAAAATACTGAAAATTATTCAGAAAAATAAAATTAAGGCATGCTTTGATAGTTTGAATATGCATGTTGCAGTAAAGCAACTATACAAGCAATTTAAACCCACAGTCGTTATTGCTCAATATATTTTCATGGCACCATATTTAAAACATATTCCAGAAGATGTACTAAAGATTATAGATACAATTGATGTTTTTGCTAGAAAGCAAGAAGAGGTATGCAAACATGGAGTTGAATTTCCTCTTGCATGTACTGAAGAAGAAGAGAGAAAGTATCTGTTGAATGGTAACTTAATTTTAGGAATTCAACCACAGGAGACAGAAATGCTTCAAGGTATTGTTCCTAACAGAAAGGTTATTAACGTTGGTGTGGATATGCCTTGTAATATTTCTACAAATCTGCCCGAAAAAAATGGTAGAACGGAGAAAAGAATTCTTATTGTTGCCGGTGGTAATCCTAATAATGTACATGGTGTGAATCAATTTTTAAGAGATTCCTGGAGTGAAATATCAAAGGCCGATTCTGGTATATCTTTGCGAATTGTGGGTGCTGTGTGCAAACATATTCCAAAGGAGCTCGTTACTGATGGTGTTGTTCTTGCTGGTATTGTTGATGATTTATCGTTGGAGTATAAAAATGCTGATATTGTGATTAATCCTGTAGTTGCTGGAACTGGTTTGAAAATAAAAACTATTGAAGCAATGAGTTATGGAAAACCTATTATATCTACTCCAAATGGTGTAGAAGGAGTTGTTGTTGCTGGTCATGATGTATTACCATTTGTAGTAGTCGAACCAAATGAATTTGCTGACAAAATCATCCAATTATTGCAATCTGAACGTGAAATAGCTAATTTACAACGTGCTGTACATGAATATACAAAGAAGTATCTTAGCGCTAGTTATGTATATAAAGAGTTAGAATATGAACTTAAGCATGAATCAAATTGATAATTATAAAAATGGTTACGCCCTGAAAGGGCAAATTATACTAGCCCTAGGCAACGCCTAGGGTAATAATATCATTTTTGTATTGCGCCCTGTAAGGGCAACTTAATAGTTACAGGGTTAAGCTGCCCTTACAGGGCGAATGTATATAATATTAACAGACCCAGGACGTTGCCCTGGGCTGGTATAAACTGGGCTTTCAGCCCGTAAACCAAGGGTATAAGACAAAAATAGTTTATATCCCATTGATTTAAAACTAAATAGGCTGAAAAGAGTACAAAACTTTTGACAGAACCATGAGTTGAAAAATGAAAAAAAATGAAATTAAGTATTTTAGAAAGAAACCAAAAATTTTCTATACATTCATGGATCTATATGCATCTTTTATAATACTAAGATCATGCCAATATGAGAAAAGATATTACATAAGTCATAATCCTGAATTTTTGCGTTCAATGTCATCAAAAAAACTATGGAAATATAGAAACTCATCTTTTTTACCTTTAAGATTATTGTGCATAATTTTATATCACCCGGTTATCCATTATGTTTTTCATGGTGTATATGAAGGTGCTGATCTTGTCGAAACTTTTAATTCTGAATACTATTTAGATAAATATTCTGATGTTCTGAAATCTGGTATGAACCCATATTGTGAGTATCTATGTCATGGCAGGCACGAGGGACGTTCCACAACTCCTCATTTTCTGTCTCATATCGAATTTTTAACTCATATTAGTAGTGACTATGTGGAAAAATCTAGCACAAATAGGTATAAAGATATTTTAAGTCTAGTTGAACAATCTCAAAGTTATGTTCTTGTCTTTGAACATGGAGTCGGTGGAGGTTCAGGAGAGTATATTAACAAGACGTTGATACCTAAATTAAATAATGAGTTTGAATATATTGCAGTGGTGATGCCTAATAGATCTAAAAAAACAATTGGTTTTGAATTGGTTCTAACTTGCAATGATATAAAAACAAAGATATATATACCAAAACCATCTGACATCCTAGCTTTCAATCCAAATAAAATAATTATTAATAATATTGCTTATTACAAAAGAAATCTTTTGGATAATGTGTTTCAATTGATTGAAAGTTATTCAGGCGAATTAGAGGTGTTTTTTCATGATTTTTATGCATTATGTCCTTCTGTTGTTTTGATGGAAAAAAACCTATATTGTGATTTGAAGAACTGTGATAACTGTAGTGTGATAAAAAAGGAGAAGCTTGAAAGATGGCGTTGTGATTGGCAGAAGCTTTTTGATAAGGCAAAAAGAGTTACGTTCTTCTCTAACTCATCTAAGAAGATTGCTGATAGAGTTTTTAAGTTTTCAGATAATTATATTATACAACCACACAGGCCACTAGTGAGTTTTAAAACATCCGACAAGTATCAATATTCTGGTTCTAAGCCGTTAACAGTTGCTTTCATAGGGGCAGTAAATATGATTAAAGGAGCTGATATTATTCTGAAGATGGCAGAAAATAATCCAGATGTGGACTTTATTCTTATAGGTTATGTTGTTAATGAATATCAAGCACGGGTCGCTAAATGTAAGAATATTAAAGTAACAGGGGCGTATAAACAGATAGAACTTCCGTCTTTGCTAAAAGAGAATAATGTTAAGATTGCTGTTGTGGCATCTGTTGTCCCAGAGACATTTTGCTATGTCTTGCAGGAGTTAATGATGCTAGAGTATCCAGTTGTGTCATTTGATATAGGTGCACAAGGTGAGAGAATCAGTCAATATAAATATGGTGAGCTTGTTAGAGAGATAACAGCTGATAGTATGTTTGTGGGGATAAATAGATTGCATCAGAAGCTTGGAGAATTTTATGAATAATGAAATGAAAATTATTTTTGTTATACTGCATTATAAGACCGTTAATGACACGGTTGAGTGTGTTAATTCTATTCGTGAAAATGTAAGTTATTCAGAATATGAAATTGTTATTGTTGATAACTGCAGTCCAGGTTATGATTTTAAAGTTCTGAGTGATCATTTTTCTGAAAACAGTGTTGTTCATCTTATGAGGACAGATAAAAACCTTGGGTTTGCAAAGGGTAATAATGTTGGGTATCAATATGCAAAGAAGACTCTTAATGCTGACTTTATTATATTATTGAATAATGATACTATCCTCAAGCAACAGAATTTTCTTGAAAAGATTTTAGATATTTATCAGAAAAACTGTTTTGCAATTCTTGGCCCGGATGTTATTTCTATGTCTGATGGAGAGCATCAGAATCCGCATACAATAGTGAATCTGCAGAATCCCGGTCGAGAACTGTATTATTATCGGTTCTATTGGTTAATGGCTTATCTTGGTTTATATATTCCTGTAAAACTGACAATTTTTACTTTTATAAGATGGTTTAAAGGAAAAAAAGAGTATGTTGAGCCAAATTGGAGAGAATCACAGGAAGGGGAAAAACTATATGGGGCATGTCTTATTCTTTCGCCAGAATATGTGAGTAAATTTAATGGGCTGTATGACAAAACTTTCATGTATGTTGAAGAAGATATTTTGTATTATATTGCTCAAAAAGAAAAGTTGAAAATGGTCTATTCGCCAAAAATACAAATCATGCATAAAGAAAAATCCAGCACGCAAGCCGATAACTCTACATCAAGAAAAATGCGTTTGTTCTTTTATTCCAATATGTGTAAGTCTTTGAAAGTTTTTCTTGAGTTAACAAAAAATTACGAAACAGAGCACAAGACTATTCTGGATGATTGATTGTTTAACAATGGAAAGAACAATGGCGGAGCAGTTGAGGAACGATGGTTGAACGATTGATGGACAGAAGGTAGCACATGCTTCTATCCCGCAGAGCGGGACTAGCAAAGCTAGGTGGCGTTTTCACTTGCAACGAAGATCGTTGCGTTACCTTGGCGGAACGAAAAACAAACTGTAAACGGTAAAGGGTAAATGGTAAACGTTGGAAAGTCGCTATGCTCCTCTCTATCTATGATTATGGGGAAACAATAGTTAATAAAACTCGGGTTCTCTTCGTTCTGAAAAGTTGGCATTTAGTCGTTCTGCAATTTCGTTTATTTGCGGAGGTATAACGCGAGCATTTGTTGGGCAAACTTTGACACATGCGCAGCATTTAATACATGCTTCCTGGTTTGTTAAAATTGAGCCATTGAATTCAATTGCAGCAGTAGGGCATACAGTTATACATAACTTACATTGTGTGCAATGCTCTTCGTTGGTAATAGGTGATGCTGAAAGGCTTTTAAGTGGTTTGTATGGAAATGTTCCAGGAACTTCTAATATAGGTATCTGTTCTGATTGATTAAGCTGCAGTAGTGTTTCGCTGATGTTTTCCCCAAAAGTTTTGGCTTTTGCCAAATCTTCTATATCGGGACGACCTACAGCAATAGGTGTGTCATCATTGGAAAAAGAGTGTTCACCAATAAATGCTCCTCCTGCAATTGGTACAAATCCAATTTCAGAGATCAAGTCTTTTAATTCCAAAAGTGCATCATCATATGCTCTGTTTCCATAGACAACAACAACTACTGCGGGACTTTTCTCCGCCTTAAGACGTTTCAATCTTTCAACAGCGATTGTTGGAAGTCTGCCAGAATAGACAGGCATCCCAATAATGGCTAATTCGTCTTGCTGTAGTTGCTCAAATTTGCATGATGTTGCTGAAGGTGAAGTTAGATTCAAGTGTTCAATATCATTGCACTGGAGTCCTTGTACAATGCCTTTTAGAGTTTTCTTAGTTGTGTTGGTTGGTGAAAAATAGATTAATTTAATTTTTTTAATATTCATGTTTTGTTTTCGTTTTTTTAATTTTGGTTTTGTCAAAAGTTTTATTAATGCGAGATGTCTGCCTGTGCGTTGCACGCAGACTGGCGAGATGTTTCCCCTGCTTTCTGACACCTTTCCCCAAAAAAGTGTAAGAGTTTTTTATTATTTGTCTTTAGCTAAGACACTGCTGTGAGCAGGTATAAGCTCCGCTTGTTTTATATACCTAGGGTGTTGCCCTAGGCTATGATGTTACGGGCTGTCAGCCCTTTTCGGCGATGAGCCATCGCCGCTACAATTCATGACAGCGTCCTCGCTGTCATAAAAACAAATAATAAGAGTTTGTTCTTTCTTACCCATTGAGTGAAACATAACTCGTAGCTCGTAACGCTTAACACTAATGAAGCGATTTCAATAATTTTTAATTTTTAATTGCTTCATTGACATTTCTGTGGTTGTATTGGAGTTTGTATAGCTGGTAATATAAACCACCATTATTTAATAATTCTTGATGGTTTCCTGTTTCTTTAATTTTACCATGATGCATAACAATGATTTTGTCAGATTGCTGAATTGTTGATAGTCTATGTGCAATTGATATTGTTGTGCGATTCTTCATTAGTTGTTTCATTGCATTTTGAAGAATTGCTTCTGTGTGAGTATCAATGCTTGAAGTTGCTTCATCCATTACCAGTATTTTGGGATCGTAAACCAATGCTCTAGCAAAGGATATCAGCTGTCTTTGTCCAGTGGACAGAACAGTACCGCCCTGATTTATTTTGTGCCTGTATCCGTCATCCAGTTCTTGAATGAATGAATCAGCTTGTAGGTACTCAGCAATTTCAATAACTCTTTCGTTGGTAATATCGGGATCATTAAGTTTGATGTTGCTGAATATATCCCCAGATGTTAAGTATACATCCTGAAGAACAAGACCAATATGGTGTCTGTAATCCTTTTTTCGGATTGTCTTAATATCTACTCCATCTATGGTTATTGAGCCCTTCTGAATCTCATAAAAGCCACATAGTAGACTGATAATGGTTGTCTTGCCTGCTCCTGTATGTCCAACAAATGCAATGTTCTCACTAGGAGCTATTGTGAATGATACATCTTTGAGTATCCAGTTATCATCTTCGTATGCAAACCATACATTGTTGAAACAAATCTCACCTTTTATATCTTCAAAGTCATGGCGTGTTTCGACATCAGGTTCCACTGGTTTGTCAAGTAAAGTATAGATTTTTTCACCAGCAGCAAAGCTGCTTTGCAGAGAGTTAAATTGTTCTGCCAGCTGCATCAAGGGGTTAAAAAACTCACCAACATAGTTTATAAACAGGTATAGTATTCCTATTTCAATTACACCATCCATGTATCGAACTCCGCCAAACCATAGCAATATTGCAAGCGTCAGATATTTAAGCACATTTATTAAAGGCATAAACACACCCATGATAAGAATTTTGCTCATATTGATGTCATAGAAATCTTTATTGATTTTGTCGAAATCCTTAATCTTCCTTTTTTGCATATTGAATGCTTTGGTGATAAGAACTCCGGTAATATTTTCACTTAAAAATGCATTAATAATTGCAATTTTTGCTCTGGTAATTCTGAATATTTCTCTAGCTTTAATTCTAAACAGGGCTGTTGTGACTGCAATTACAGGAATCAGAAGCATGCTGACAATTGTCAATCGAACATCAGAGATTAACATCATATATAAAATAAATGCCATATATACTATGTTTTGAATAAAACCGGTAAGTATGCTGTTAAACATTTCGTTTAGAGCAGCAGAATCATGTGTCACTCTGGTGACTATTGTTCCTACAGGTGTTTTATCAAAATAGCTCAATGGCAATTTTTGTACATGTGCAAAAAGTCTCTGTCTTATGTTGTATATAATTTTTCTTCCTGCTAATGGTAGTAGGTAGTTTTTTAAAGCAACACAACCAAGTTCTACCATAAGAAGTACTAAGAATAATTTTGCGGCTGATTTTATGCCTTGTTTTGAAGCAACTGCACCTATTCCGCTATCTTTGAGAAAAGGCTCTATATACATATCTATGGTATCACTTATAACCTTTGGACGCAGTGCTTTTGCATAAGTCATTATTATGATTATTATAAGTGCCAAAACAAAAAGATACCATACTGGTTTAGCCTCTTTAAAGAGTCTAAAAAAGAGTGCTTTGTCTTTTAATGTATATTTTCTTTTGTCTTCAGTTTCGTTCATTTTTGTATTATTTTTATTATTTTTTGAAGCACCATTCTTTATGACTAAGGACAAAGGACTAAGGACCAAGTGTTAAGAGATAAGATTTAAGGAAAGAACGACTGCTTTTCCATAATTCTCAATTATTCTCAATTGCTTCTTCTAGTTTTTGTTGTTCAAATATATCACTATACAATCCATTGTATTTAAGCAGTTCTTCGTGCGTTCCCTGTTCTGCAATTCTTCCGTGTTCCAGCACAATGATTTGGTCACAATGTTGTACTGTAGATATTCTATGACCTATTATTATTGATGTCTTAGTTTTGGTATATTTTTGCAGACCTTGAAGAATTTTTTCTTCGGTATGTGTATCTACAGCAGATAGGCAGTCATCCATAATAATCAATGATGCATCTCTGATTATTGCTCGGGCAATTGAGAGTCTCTGTTTTTGTCCACCAGATATATTTGTTCCTCGTTCGCCTAATTTTGTTTCATATTGTTCTGCAAATTCCAAAATAGTTTCATGTATCTGACTTGCTTCGGCAGCCTCTTTGATTTTATCAAATCCTTTTTGAGTTGAGTTAAAGTCAATGTTATTACTAATTGTATCTGAGAAGAGGAAATCATCTTGTGGTACATATCCTATGTTTTCTCTTAAGATAGAGCGAGGAATATCTTTTATTTTGTAACCGCTTATCGTTAGATCATCTTGACTGTCAGTTTCGTATAGACGCATTAGCAGATTAACTAGCGTCGTTTTGCCACTTCCTATTTTGCCAACAATACCAATTGATGAACCGTGTTTGATTGTCAGATTAATATTTTCAAGAGCAGGCTGTTTGGCTTCATCGTATGCAAAGGATAGGTTCTTAAATTGTATGTCACCTTTGAATAATTTCGTATCATTGCAAGTTTCTCTGAATTTTTCTTCTGTAAATTTATCAACAATTTCTGGTGTGACTCCAAAGAATTCTGAAACTCTTTTCCATGATGCTCTGCTCTGCTGGGTCATGTCAACAACCATACCAAACATTGCAATAGGGTGGATAAGCATTATAACATACGTGTTACAGGCAATAAATTCGCCAAGAGTAATTTTTTTTTCAATTACCATATCACCACCATAAAATAGCAGTATAACAAGTGATAATGTACTGACTAGATATATTAGAGGGTGAAAAGTTGAACCAATCTTAATAAGACTAAGATAAGTTTGAAAGTTTTTGTCATTTTTTTCTGTAAACCTTCGAACCTCATTTTTTTCCCTTGAGAATGCTTTAATAATTTGTATTGCGGAGATATTTTCTTGCGTTAGACTGGTAAGTTCTGCAAAGCTTTCCCTCAACAAAACATGCTTTCTACGTATAATTGGAGCAAACCATAGAATTATTAAAATAGTTATAGGAAAAGGAATCATAATCACGAGCATTAGCTTTAAATTTACATGTGATATTTGATATGAAGCTAAAACAAATAGAACAGCGAGACTGGCAATCATAGTAAATCCTCTGCTGAGTGTCATTCTTAGCATGGTAAGATCGTTGGTTGATAGAGCCATAATTTCACCAGCTCCAGTTTTCGAAAAATAGTTTATAGATAGGTCAAGAACATGATTGAATAGTTTGCCTCGCAGATCATAATCGAAGCGTGCGGTTATTCCTAAAATAATCACATGTGAAAGGAATGTAAAAATGAAAGCTCCTACTGCCAAGAGTAAGATTGTGCCTATATAGTATAACAGTGTTTTCTTATCAATGTTATTATTTGTTAACAGGTCTATTACATTACCCTGTATTCTTGGTATTTGAACTTGCAGGAAGTTGAAGCCCACAATGAGAAGCATACCTATCAAAAACTTATATCTATATTTCCAAAGATTTTTGCGCAATTTGGTGTCCATGAATTTCTTATTCAACCTCTTTGTTTAGATTGCTAACATGGGCTAAGATATTGTTTTCTATCTTCTCAAGTATTTCATTTAAAGATTCTAGAGCCTTTTTATCCAGGTCTTTTAATGCAATTAGTGTCATATTTTGGTATATTTCTCTTATGATCGGCAGCAACTCGAGTCCCTTGTCGATTATGCTTAGTTTAAAACTTCGCTTATCTTTCTCACTCGCATCTCTTTTTATAAGTTCTGTCTTTTCCAGATGAGAAACGTCTCGTGTGATTGCTGCTTTATCTTTCTTAATGATATCACAAAGCTGTTTTTTGGCAATTTCCAGATTATGCTGTATATGGCGTAGTATATAGAACATCTTGTTGTTAATGCCATATTGTCTGATCTTCCTGTTTGAAACAGCTCTAAATTTTCTGCTTACTATTGAGATGTTTCGTATTGTGTGTTGTGAGAAATTTAGTTCCATATTTTGGTCTTATATTTGTAGAATTGTGGCAATGATATACAAGAGAGATTGAGATGTCAACCACATTGGTTGACGTTTTCATGTTTTTTATTTTGACAATGATTGTCGTTTTGAGTTATAGTATCACAATGAAAGATTTTTGAGTTTTATATGTAAAAAAAAAGGAAAAAAGATATGATAAAAGTAGCGTTTATTGGAGCTGGAAGCATTGGGTTTACCCGTACACTTCTAACAGATATATTAGCTGTACCTGAGCTTCAGAATATTGAAGTCTCATTTACTGATATTAATGAGCATAATCTTGACATGGTAACGCAGCTATGTCAAAGAGATATTGATTCAAATGATTTGTCTATTAAAATTCAATCTACAGTTGACAGACGTGTAGCATTGACTGAAGCTAACTATGTTTTCAATATGACTAGAATTGGTGGGATTGAAGGATTTCAGACAGACATTGAAATTCCATTAAAATATGGAGTTGATCAGTGCGTGGGCGACACATTGTGTGCAGGTGGAATCATGTATGGTCAGCGTGGTATTGCCGCCATGTTGGATTTCTGCAAAGACATAAGAGAAGTTGGAGCACCGGCTTGTCTGTTTCTTAGTTATGGTAATCCTA
>Ga0209414_1001303_pt1 | contig 11821 bp, 9 predicted proteins | sample LakVidmifraction_4_FD_181154 | JGI IMG/M metagenome (GOLD analysis project Ga0209414, IMG submission 181154) | Hypersaline microbial communities from Lake Vida, Antarctica - Brine Hole Two &gt;0.2 micron (SPAdes) (version 2) | ecosystem: Environmental > Aquatic > Non-marine Saline and Alkaline >... | reverse complement strand
GTTCAACAGGAGCTTCATGAAGGATGGGATATTCGACAACCTCATGGCTAGGATGGTCAAGACACCGCCCTGCACTCTCAAAAATATTAACGCTTAAGTGCCTAAGTCAAAAACTAAAAAGACTTTATCCGTCAATTAATGATTAACATAACACTAGGTCTTCTTATAAATTTTAATGTAGTGATGTTGAAAAATGGAATAAAGAGAGTTGCAAATGGGCTATAAATTAACCGTGCTGTTGTAAAAAGTATAACCGCAGAGGACGCAAAAAAAAAGCGCAAAGGTCGCAGAGAAAAAGCTTTGCGCACTTTGCCCCCGAGTAGTTATTAGGGGTTAGCGAGCTTAGCGGTTAAGAAAAGTAACCACAGGGGACAAATAAAAACATAAGTATAAAAACAATCTCTTTTTTACTTGTTTTTTAACGGTATAACTTTGCGTGAAACCCTCTACCGACAGTCAGTATAATGAACATACACTGATTAGTTATGAATATTCCAATTCCAATAATTATAGATGTGAACTTTAACCTTCGATTCGAAATTAAAAATTCTTTTTCAAAATTTCTTAAATTTAGGTGTATCTTTTTTTAAAGATTAGGGTCTACAAAGTGAACCTTAAAATGATAATATTATGAATAACTGTAAATGCACCGATTGTGATTGCCAAAAATGTAATTGTGGTAATTGTTTAGAGAATAATTGCCCCTGTGAGCAGTGTGATTGCAAAAAATGTAGCTGTTGCTAAACCTAAAGAGGTTGGTTAAAATAATGAGGAAAGTTTGCAGTAAGCAGTCGCAGCTTGCAGTTTGCAGTATTTCAAGATTGCGTCTTTCTTACAGCGCCCAGTAAATTATTTTAACCAATCTCCTATTTAAATTTTTGAGATGACTACCAACCAACTATGGAATAAGTATAATGGGGAAGCCTATTTTTTTATTCTGAAAAAAGTTAAAAATAAAGAAGGCGCGAATGATATTTTACAAAATTCATTTTTTAAAATTCATCAGAAACTTCATCAGGTTCGGGATGACGAGAAAATAAAAGCCTGGGTTTTTCAAATAATTAGAAATGAAATAGCGAATTTCTTTAACCGCGAATCAAAATACGTAGAAGATTTCAGCAGCCTAACGGCCGAAAATCCAAATGACTATGAACGGTTTTGTTGCTTTGAAAGGTTTATAAACGAGCTACCTCAAAACTATCAAGAGGTAATAGAACTTGTGTATATTCAGGGTGAAAAGCAACAGGAAGCCGCCGTGAAATTAGATATTTCTCTCGCTAACGTAAAAGCCAGGATAAGAAGGGCTAAAGCTATTTTAAAACAAAACTTTAAAGATTGCTGTAAGTTTGAATTAAATCCTGACGGGGAATTAATGGGAACTGCAAATTGCGCTTACTGCGAAACCGAAAAAACCGTCCATCAAAGTAGCGAAGATTCTTAAAATCAATCTTGAACTTTACCCATTTCAAATTTGGTTATAAAATTGTATAATTCCATTTTGATACCTAAGCGGTTTCGTAATAATTGTTTAGTGTTTTCTTAGTGTCCTGGTGCCTTTGTGGCTCAATTGGCTTTATTTATGTTTAGGGACATTCATAAAGATAATAAGAGAGATGATCCAGGGAACTAATCTTATTCATCTCCCAAATATTCAGCAACAATTCGTTCTATTTCGTGATCTTCAGAAAGCTTCAGTAACTCTAAATTTACGTCATAGACAAAATCACTTTTTAAAGGAAAAGCAAAGCCATAACCTTGTTTATAATATTCCGCTTTGGCAACGTACAAATTATTTTCTTTATTATTTTTTTTAAAAAATAAAAGTTGCGGTCTGTCATAAACCACGGCCTCAACTTTTCTATTTTCTAAAAGATCTAAAGCTTCTTCAAAAGTGTTAACCGATACCGACTTCGATTTATGTTCTTTCACAAAAGCTGTAGCCGGTGATCCGGCAACGGTAGCAGATTTTTTTCCCGAAAGTTCTTCTACTTTGGTAATAGTTGAATCCCCCAGGCCGGTAAGGGTTAACGTACTCGCAATACCAGCAACCATAGAGGTCGCAAAAATAAGTGTAATTACCATCCAGGACCCCGCAATTATTCTACCGCGCAAGGTTACCGGAGCCATATCCCCATAGCCCGTGGTACTCATCGTTACAATGGCAAGCCACATTCCATTACCTATTCCTCTTTTCGCATCGGCAGGAAACTGTTCGGGGGAGGCTTTGCGTTCTGCCAACCATAAAAGTGTTCCTACAATAGCAAGAATAAATAAAAATACGCCTACCGCAATCAATAGTTTTAAGCTGAAAAGTGGTTTAATCCTTCCCCATAACCCAAGTCCATCGGCACGAGAACCAATGGCCAGACTTGACTGATAATAAGGTTGAGAAAATTTTATTCTTTTAACCCTTGCCGATGTAATACTAATGGGGCCAACGGCCAAATCTGATTTCCCATTTTCCACTGCCTTTAAAGCTTTGCTAACTGTAGGATAGGATTCATATCGATATTGCCAATTATTTTCATCGGCCATTTTCTCCCAAATATCTATGGAAATACCACTGAGTTCGTCTGTATTTTCATCTGCGATGATAAATGGATCATTTCCAGATATACTTATAATAAGCGTATCTTCGGAAGGATTAAAAGCTTTAGATTGTGCCTGAATTTGTGGTGTGAAAGCACAAAAGATTACACAAACTATAAAACGATAAAAAATGTGGTTGTACATAAAGTTATTTAATAGATGCTACAAATATAATAGTTTTCGCTAATTCAAGATATCCAAAGAGCTTGAGGCTATAAAGAAGCAATAAATATTGAGTTATACCTATATGAGTCGGTATTTAGCGTCTATAAATAGTGTGTTTGAACAAATATAGTGACAAAAAATAACCCGTATAAAAGTATTATCGAATGAAGGTTAAGTGTATAGCTCAAAATAAATAATTTAACTGCTAAGAGGATTCCACGGATTTTGAAAGCTTCACATAATTTAAAATCTTACTATAAGCAAAACATCTCGCATATTTGCTCCTCTTTTCCGAGCAGATATACGAGATGTTATTCAATTGATTGTATCAACATCAGATTAAAATACAGCCATTAGAGATAAAATCTAAACTTACAGACATTAAGCTGAAAGAACCTTTAAGGCCTCGTTTTTTCTGAATTTCTAATCTCCCGGATTCGTTCTTTCATTTGCTCGGCCAGTTCTGGATGCTGTTTATACACATTCTCTTTCTGGGTTACATCTTCTTCTATATTATACAATTGTGCGGGTGCTGCATCTTCTTTAAGCTGTCCATTTTTGATATCACTATTTTCCTGTTCGGTGAAAACTGTTGCCGGCGGACCGCCAAAATCGTGTAATCCCCGGCGCTCAGCTTTAAAACCACCACCACCCTGGGCCGAAATATACATCCACTCCCCTTTTCTAAGAGCTATATTTTTTAGGTCATTGGGAGCAATAAGCATTTCGGGTCTAACTTCTTCTTTGGTTTCTCCCAGTAATACGGGTAACATATTATAACTGTCCACGCCTTCTCCTTGGTTAAGTTTTCGATCAAAAAGGCTGGCAAACGTAGCTAACATATCTACATTGCTGCCTATAAGCTGGTCGGAAACCGTACCGGCTTCAATTTCACCGGGCCAACGCGCAATAAATGGGATTCTATGGCCACCCTCCCAGGCGTCAAATTTGAATCCGAATAAATCTCCATTCATATGATGTCCCATTTTATAAGCATCTTGTCCACCGCGATTCAACATTCCTCCATTATCGCTGGTTAAAATAAGCAAGGTATTTTCGCTAAGATTTTCTTCTTCCAGAGTTTTCATCACCTCTCCAACTATCCAATCCAGCTCATGGATAAAATCTCCATATTTATCTGCTTCGCTGGTACCTAAAAAGCGTTTTGCCGGCGTAAATGGATGGTGGATATTGGTCGTGGCAAAATATAGAAAAAACGGATCTTTTTTGTGTTTTTTAATATATGCTACCGCCGAATCCTTTAAGGTAGTACCCACCATATTGTCCACATAAAGCTGGTGCGCTTTATCGGCTCCGCCTATTCTTTGGCCCCCACGGTTCCATTTTTCAGGATAAGGGCGGGTATTAGCTTCTTCTCCCCAAACAAAGGGATCATCTTCCTCCAATCCCACCACGTGATGATTGCGAACATATACAAATGGAGGATGGCTGTTAAGCACCGGTACCCCAAAATAATAATCAAAACCTAATTCCAGCGGTTCGGGTTTTAAAGATTCGTTCCAGTTAACGGGACGTTCTTCTCCAAATCCAAGATGTCATTTTCCTACAATCCCCGTTGCATAACCCTGTTCTTTAAAAACATCGGCAACGGTTAGTTTCTCTGGGTTAATCAATAAAGAATCCCGATCGAAAATAGCGCTCGATAAATTATTGGCCCGCACGGGATATTCCCCGGTGATAAAGGCATAACGGGAAGGCGTACATACTGCTGAAACGGTATGAGCATCTGTAAAACGCATTCCCTGGGAAGCAAGTTTATCAATATTAGGCGTTTCTACTTTCGTGGCGCCATAAACACTAAGGTCGCCATAGCCCAAATCATCTACATTTATGTAAACCACATTGGGCTTGTTATCATTTTGTGCCAGGGCTTTTACCTGACCAGAAAGAAAAAGCACTACACACAATAGCATTAAGCTTAATCTTTGCATTGCTTTATTTCTATAGTTTTTCAAAAAAGTTTTCATTGGTTTATATTTTAGGGTCCAAGCCAGGGAAAGTATTTTGGGGTTTAATCATTCCCCTGTGTATTGCCCATTTTCGGATCCAGCATCATGCTGGTTATTTAAGATTTTTAGTTCGAATTTCTAAAGTTTGCAGTGACGGTAAATTGGTGGTAGGTGCATCCAGATAAAAATAAGCAGTAGCTGAGACATCATCACTACGATAAAAATTGGTCCAACCTTCTGGCACATTATTGCCATTAAAATCCACTTCGGTGGTATCTTCCAGTAATTTAACAAAACCCTCTTTACTGTCTATGGTAATTGGGGTTAATGGCACATCGTTTTCAATAAATTTTCTTACAACATCTTGTGGCGCTCCGCCTATTTGTTGCACAGTAACTTTAATATCATCATAAAAATAAACGGGGTCTGGAATATGATAACGGTAAAAAGCAAACTCCCCTTCTTTGGGCTTTGCAATAAGCGACCCCTGATAATCCTGAAAATATTCGCCCTGGCCGTAAGCGGTGCCTACATAATCTTCAATACCGGTACCGGCTAAAGTAGGTAGTTTCCCGTCTCCATCTAAATATATTTTCACTTCTCCTTCGCCAAACCAGGAATCTTCGTAAGCCTCATTGGTGTTTATGCCCATATTCATTCCGAGAAAACGCCCTTCACCTTCAATTTTAGGTAAGATTACAAAATCTTCTCCCAATTTCGTTTCTATATCGCGGTTCCAGAAAGCATGAAAATAAAGCATATCTTCATCGTGAGCTCCCATGGTAATATTAACATCGTAGAAAAGAGCATTTAAATCTTTATCGGAATCATTGGTGATAGTGATTTTCGCTGCGGTTTTAAACGGCATGGGAACAAAGCTTAGAAAAGACCGACCTTCGGGATCGGCAAAAAGACTGCTCTCAAAAGCCACTTTCTTCCCCAAACCTATCCCGAAAAAGTCACCCAGCGGTACAGAAACGGCTGGTTTTTCGTTGCCATCCCAATACATATTTAGCGTGAGGGAACGCAACATTTTGGGGCTGCGGTCATTTATAGTCATCCAAATACGCCTTACCGTACCGCTGCCCTGCACGTCTAATAGAGTCACTGTTTTCTGCGCCAGAATTTCATCAAAAGGATGGCCTTTGGCTCCTTTATTTTCGTTGGCGCTCATGCCTTTACCAGCGCTAGGATTTTCAAAACTGGACCAGCGGGTTTGCACTTCTTGTTCCGGCATTTCATATAATTCCTGCGAAATTGCCGGAACAAGACAAAGTAAAAACACCCCTAAAACGAAAAATGTTTTCTTCTCTATTTTATTGAACATATATAATGAATTTTATAATTATTTTGCATCTCCTTTTTTACTCATAACATTAGGAGAGCTTCGTTAAACCGTCAGACCTCACAGGTTTTTAAAACCTGTGAGGTCTCTTGTTTCGTAATTTATTTTTCAACGAATTCCAGATAGTCTAACCTCAAGGTCTCCCTTGTGTCTTCAGTGCCTTCCCGTTTTATCTTCAACTCTTGTACGCCGGCATTAAGTTCTACTTCTCCTATCTTTTTACGCTTTACCTCGAGTTTATCCCCGCTACTTTTGGTTTTAATAAACCCCAGGGAATCTCCATTCAGGTTGATGCGAAAACTTCCCCCATCTACAGCGTTGATAAAGTTTCCATAAACGGTATAATTACCACTTTCGGGCCAGGTAAATCTAAGATTTAGCATATTCTCCTTTCCCTTTTCTGCAACCCAAAACAACATTTTATGGCCACTTACCTCATTATATAATTTTTCATTTGCAAAAGCATCGGTATTATTGGCCCAACCACCGCTATTTTCTTTAATATTAAGGCTTTCTGCTTCCACAACTCCTTCTTTTCTAAACACATCGTAGGGAGTTTCATATCCATAACGCTCCTCCATGGGAACTTCTTCCAGATAATCTTCTCCTTCGGGATCAAGGTACCAATAAACAATGGTGGCATATTGCGTGGGCCACTCATTTGGGAAATACTTTTCCAAATAACCGTCAAAAGATTCCTGAAACGGAATGTTATCTATAATGTGCCACCTATTCATGGGTTGATATCCCATATTGGCGTTATCCTGGGTCTGGCTGTGGTAAGCCCGTTGAAACTCGGATGGATCACACCAGGCATAGCCAAAATAATCTTCGGTTCCCGTACCAAAAGTAGAAGGGAAATTTTCCCCATCTATAAAAAACTTTTCATCGCCTTCACCCCACCAATAATGCCCCGGGCCGGCAAGGGAACAGCTCCCACCTTTGGGGTTCCATACCAGCAAGTGGGTTCCTACAAATCTCCCTTTACCTTTGGTTTCCAGAAGTTTCCAATCGGGCCAGCGATCTTCGGGCAAAGGCTCCAGATTTCGGTGCCATTTGGCGTGGAACCGCGCGTATTTTTCTATCCCTTTGTTAATTTTCTCGTGCTTAATTTCCAGCTCGAGCCTTACTTCCTCATCAAACTTATTTTCAAAAATGAGCTCGGCACCTTTAGAAAAAGGCATATACCAATAAGCATACATCCAATCTTCAGTCATTCCCATGGGTAGGGTTTTATATTCATTCCATCCCGGAGAAGTGCCAAAGAAATCTCCCAATGGCGACCATACCGCTGCTTCTTCTTTACCGTCCCATTTTATTTCGATGGATGTTTTTCTTAAAAGTTCTGATATGCTTGCCGAATCCCTGTCTTTAACCCTAATTTTCATTGCTGAAATGGCCCCGGCATCTTGCAGCTTTATCGCAGTGGCCTTTTCTCCAGGTTTCAAACTGATTTCTTTGCTTGTTTTTTCAAAATCATCTGAAGCATACGGAAAACTTCCTAATTTATTATTAAAAAATGTATTCGCTTCAGCAAGGGCAGCTTGGTGTTCTTGCTTCAATTGCGGATCAAATTGCTCCAGTTTGGTGCCATTGGGAAAGGAAATATAATTAAACTGATAATATTGTCCCCACCCCGGCTCGGCAACGATTTTACAACTTTTATTATAAGGGATCGGCACATAGTTATTATAGCCTCTTGCACTAGTTTCATATACCAACTGATTGAAATCGAAAGCGGCAATATCAGTCGAGAAATAATCTATAAAAGACTCGTTTATTACCGGCATTTCCTTGCCGTCTATATAAATCTTCACCTTTCCTTCTTTAGGGCTGGCAGACCAGATTCTTACAATCGCACCAGGCTCCTCCATCTCTGCCAGGACTTCGTTCTCACCTTCTTTACGAATGTATTGCGGCTCCAAACCATCAATATTGGCTGCCCAGTCTATAAAATTCCCGGCGCTGTCTATTTTGCTATCCCTGTCATAACTGGACCACATTTCGCTCTTTTCGCCAGGTTCTGGTAATTCGGCAATTGCCTTCATATCGGTAAGCTTGCCAACTAAATCAGCATAACTAATTTCTTTTTCATTGTTGTTTGTGCTATTTTGAGCATACACTCCAACCGATAAAACCACAAATAAAAAAAATAAGTAGCCTTTATATTTTAATTTTCTGCTATTCTTTTTCATAATCAACTTCTTAATCAAGAATCTCGAGTAAACTGACTCAAAAGATACGGGCAGGCCCACGAGGAAATGTTCCGATATTCTTATCAGGATTAAATTTCACCTAAATTTACTATTAAATCCTATCTCTTAAAAATATAAAATACTGAAATACAAGGAAATCAAGAACCTCGGGGCAAGCCCACGAGGTATGAATTGGAGAATACTTTTAAAAAATTAGGAGGCAAGCCTCGGGGAATTAAACCCTCTGGAGGGATTAAAATTTAGAGCATTTTTAATTCAGTAGCTGGAGCATTTTAATTCACTTTAATAAATTCGCGAGAAGAGCTGGCAAGAAAACATCAAGTATAGATTGCTACAGCTTTAGAGTGAAAAATTTAAGCAGAAAAAAGTCTTCCATAATCTGGGAATAGTCGTTATTTACAGGTTGTTTTTTAAAATTATCGGATTCATTTTTAGCACTTTAAAACATAGTCTTAATAAGATCGTCTTCAGTTACCTTATTAAAATACTCATTCAAATTAAATTGCTGTAAAACCTTTCTAATTTCCGCTTCTTCGTGTTTGGTGTTTTCCAAAGCTCTTTCAATTGGCTCGATATCTTTAATATGAAAAAAGTCGCCGTGAATTTTTACCTCGGTAATCATTCCTTTAGAAACATTCATATGCATTTCTATGGTTCCTCCCGGCGTTCGCAATCCCTGTTCAAAATTATAATCGGGGGAATAGCCAAAATTCCAATCCCAAGTGCTGTATTTTTCATCGCGTATTTCCTGAATTTTCTTTAAATCCTCTTCTGTAAATTCATACATTTTAGCATCCTCAAACATACTTGTAATATGATCCATTACCTTATCGGTAAATTCTTCTAAAGTGATTTTTTCTTCCAGGTGATCGCTAATATTGGTTACGCGGTTAGGCACCGATTTCATAGCACGGCCTTTGTATTTTAACGGATTCACCTTTAATGCCCCGCTAATATCTTTCATATCTGAAGAGAAAAGAAGCGTACCGTGATGTAAAATTTTATTCTTTACTAGATGCTCGGCATTCCCAGAAAATTTCTTCCCTTTTATCGTCAGGTCATTTCGGCCTTCAAACCTGGCTTCAACGCCCAAATTTTGTAACACATCTAGAATAGGTTTAGTATACCGCTGAAAATCCACCATCTCAGAGTTTTCGCCCGTTCTTGTAAAGGAAAAGTTTAGATTCCCTAAGTCATGATACACGGCGCCCCCGCCAGAAAGTCTGCGCACCACCTTAATTCCTTTTTCTTTTACATAATCTACATTTACTTCGGCAATAGTATTCTGGTGTTTTCCCACAATAATGGCATTATCATTTCGCCAAAGCATAAAACAATCTTCTTCTATATGTTTAAATATAAATTCATCGGTAGCTATGTTGAAATAAGGATCGGTAGAATGATGTTTTATGCACAGCATAGTTTTGATTTTAAAAGGGTTTCCCACAAATTTAAGAAAGCTTCCTGAAGCTGATAGGACTTGTCTATTTATTTTTCAGCTTAATATTTCTATTTTTTCAACAGAATATCGGTAATGGGAATTATCAAATCTTAAATCAAGCTCAAAATGTATTATTCAATGGCCTTTTTATCCTCTTGATAAATTACTCGTTTAGGAATAGGTAGTTTTATGCCCCTTAAATCCATTTCCTTTTTAACCACTTCCAATTGCTCCCAATAGGCTGGCCAATATTCTGTAGATTCTACCCAGCATCTTGCCTTTATCTTCAAATCATATTCCCCCAGCTCATCTAACCAGGCATCTACCGGCATATCTTTAGCCAATTTTGGGTGCTTCTTTAAGGTTTCTATAATCATGACTCTCAAATCGGCCATATTTTCATCGAATGCGAACTTTAGATTTAGATCTATCCGGCGGTATTTTTCCATGGTACGATTGTCCACATCGCTGTTGGAAACATTCCCGTTGGGCATGGTGATTGCCCGGCCATCAAAAGTTGTAATACGAGTGTACAGAATATCAATTTTCTGCACAAAGCCCAAATTATTATTCACGTGAATCAAATCGCCAACCTTAAAAGGTTTGAATACTAAAATAAGTATTCCTCCCGCGAAATTAGACAGACTGCCCTGTAAAGCAAGACCTATGGCTATACCCGCCGCCCCAAAAACAGCTATAAATGAGGTGGTTTTAATCCCCAGTATAGAACCGATAATAAAAAATAGAAAACCGTAAAGTAAAAATATGCTTAAGCTCTCTACAAAGGTTCTTAGGGATAATTCTACTTTAGATTTTCTTAATGCGCTTTTCAGCATACGCATCAAAATCTTAATCGAAAATATTCCAATTATCAAGATTATGATAGAATAGATAATTTCGGGACCTATTTCAACCAGAAAATCTAAAAGTTGTGTTTTTAATTCGAGCCAGTAGTTTCTATCCATTTTTCTTAGATGCGATTAAAATATGTGCTAATATACAAAGGACCAACGGAAAGAAGAAGATAGCAGCTATTTTGCATTTTTAGACCGAAATCTTTGAAGAAAATCCACTAATTAATTAGCTTGAAAAATATCACTCCTGCAAGCTTTACTTTAACTTACTTCATGGGAAAGAAATCCTATTTACTAGTATCTTTGCCCGTTTTCTTATGAATTCTAAAAAGCAATCTACATTTCGGAAATCTGGTTCCTTTTGGCTATTAATAGGTATTCTGTTTATTGCCTTAAATTTACGTCCCGCACTCTCAAGCATAGGGCCGTTAATCGGTTCAATAAGACAATCTTTTAATCTTTCAGAAACCTTATTAGGATTGTTAACCACCTTACCCCTGCTTGCTTTTGGGGTAATTTCTACCATAACGCCTTTGTTTACCAAACGTTTTGGAATAGGAAAAACCTTATTAGGAGCATTGCTTTTGCTCAGCCTGGGGATTTTTATACGATCTACGGCCGGGGTTTTCGGACTTTATTTTGGTACTACTTTATTAGGAATTGCGATTGCTTTTGGGAATGTACTTATCCCGGCACTCACTAAACAAAATTTCCCAGACAAAGCCGGGTTAATAACCAGTTTACACTCCGCAACCATGTCGGTAGGCGCTGCTATAGCTGCGGGATTAAGTGTGCCATTAGCCAACGATTTAAATTTAGGTTGGCGAGGTTCTCTGGCTATCTGGGGCCTTTTGTCGCTCTTAGCACTTTTTATTTGGATCCCTCAAATAAAACGAATAAAACGCTCTAAAGCCCGCCGAAGTTTTAGCGCCGCCCTAAAAAGCTTAAGTGGTTCGCGTTTGGTTTGGCAAATCGCTATTTATATGGGTCTACAATCCCTCACATTTTACGTGGTTTTAGCCTGGCTACCCGCTATTTTACTAAGCCGGGGTTACGATTCGGCTTTTGCCGGCTGGATGCTTTCTTTATCTCAAGCCACAGGAATTTTAGGAGCTTTGATAGTTCCCCTCTGGGCGGGATCGAGAAAAGATCAGCGCTTGGTAATTATAGTGCTGATCCTTCTTGAAGTTATTGGTTTAGCCGGTTTGATGTTGCCCCAGATATTGGCTTGACTGTTGTTT
>Ga0209414_1001302_pt1 | contig 11825 bp, 9 predicted proteins | sample LakVidmifraction_4_FD_181154 | JGI IMG/M metagenome (GOLD analysis project Ga0209414, IMG submission 181154) | Hypersaline microbial communities from Lake Vida, Antarctica - Brine Hole Two &gt;0.2 micron (SPAdes) (version 2) | ecosystem: Environmental > Aquatic > Non-marine Saline and Alkaline >... | reverse complement strand
TTCAAAACCTTTCGAAACTTCAAGATCATTATTTATTTGGTTACTGGAGACTTGGATTTCACAAAAGTTAATGAACATTATAAAGCACTAACATAAAATAGTTACCCACTCATTTTGAGAAAGAACCGTTTATTATTAATGGCTAAAGCCTCTCTCGCAAGCTCGAGTCACCCCTTTGTTTATCTGTTACATTATACCTAGGGCATCCTGTTTAATTCATAACTAACACATTAGTAACAATTAATACGTTAGTTTTCAGGATAAAGTGCAAGGTTTTTACCCCGCCCTTACTTTGTAAAAGAATTACAAAGTGAGGGCGGGGAGATGAACTTTAATATAAAGTTCATGTTTTTTATGAATATTTAATGCGATATCACGCAACCTCTTACTTTGCAGCATGTTACCACGCCCTTACTTTACAATCTTTTATGTAAAGTGAGGGCGTGGCGAAAATGCTTTAAAGCAAGATCTTACGAACCGGCTTGCCGAGACTGGAGCTTGCGACAGCAGCGTTAGCGTCCATCTCACATTAAACAGGAAGCCCTACCTAGGGCGTTGCCCTAGGCTTTGCTATTTTGAGGCGTTGCCCCTTGTTTTGTAATAAAAAAACAAAGTATTTTGACTTTTGAAAGGGCCCCGTCAATCGATAATTAGTTCATTAGATTTCTGGTTGATGCTCTCAATATGAGTTTTAATCAATGAAAGCAGTGTGTGATTCTTTGTTTTTCTGCCTTTTGGGTGATAAACATGAAAAATATATTTTCGGCGGTCAACGACCGACGCTACAGTAAGGTGTAAGGTATACAGAAGCTAAGCTGTAGCGGCGATGGCTCATCGCCGAACACTATAAGGTCCCAACCAGAAAAACAAGGATTAGTCATCGTTTTTTAATTAGCACTTGATTATTGTTGTTAGATCTGATAATCTTTACGCAAATTTTAAACCCAGCTCTATTGAGAGTTTTCTTAACTGAGTTGATTAAATTAACATACAAAAAAATAGACAAAGAACCTTACAAAAAAGAGTATTCTGATTTGGGAGGAAATTGTGCATAATACCTATAGGACAAATGTATCCTTCATATATATTTGTGTTCTTGCATAACTTTCTTTTGGAAGGTTGTTTGACTGCAAGGAACATAAAATGAACACAGAACTAAAGTGGATCGACCAGGTTATCAAACAAGATGAGATTGATAAGTATTTAAAAGATGGCAAAGACTTCATTGATGAGGAAGAAATTGTCTCTAAACTGGCCTCCAACCAAAATCCTTCAAAAGAACACATAAGAAACATAATCAAAAAGTCTCTAGACATTAAAAGGCTAAGTTTCGATGAAACTGCGGCTCTACTGAATGTTGACGATCCTGAACTGCTTGAAGAGATGTATGAAGCAGCTGGAGAAGTTAAAAGACTGGCATATGATAATCGAATTGTTTTCTTTGCACCACTTTATTGTGGCAATCTATGTATAAATAGTTGTAAATACTGTGGATTTAGAAAAGAGAACCATGATCAGGTCAGAAAATTTCTAACTGCAGATGAAGTCATTAAAGAGACCGAATGTGTTATTGAAGAAGGCCACAAGAGAATGATTGTTGTTTATGGCGAACATCCAAAAACAGATGCTGATTATATAGCAAATAGCATTAAAGAAATATATAAAGTTAGAGTCAAAAATCAGAACGGTAAAGAAGGCAACATAAGAAGGGTTAATGTTAATGCTGCACCAATGAGCATTGATGACTTAAAGAAACTTAAGGAAGTCGGCATCGGCACATATCAGGTGTTTCAGGAAACATATCATAAAGATACCTATAAAGATGTGCATCCAGCAGGTCTTAAAGCAAATTACAGGTGGAGGCTTTATTCTCTTCACAGAGCGATGGATGCAGGAATTGATGATGTTGCAATTGGTGCACTGTTCGGCCTTTATGATTGGAAATTTGAAGTAATGGGGCTGATGTATCACACAGCATCTTTAGAACAGACATATGGAATTGGACCACACACCATATCGTTTCCTCGTCTCACAGTTGCTTCGAACTCTGAGTTAAGTCAAAATTCAAAATATGAAGTTAGTGATGCGAATTTCAAGAAACTCGTTGCAATTTTAAGGCTTTCAGTGCCGTACACAGGCTTAATAATCACAGCAAGAGAAAAACCGGAAATCAGGAATGATGTTTTAAGTGTGGGTTGCACACAACTTGATGCATCTACTAAAATTGGGATTGGTGCATATTCAGAGAAGAAAACCAAACAAGAACTTGAAAAAGAGCAATTTACAATTGGTGACACAAGAAGTCTTGATGAAGTTGTTAAATACTTAGCTTCAATCGGCAAAATAACATCATTCTGTACTGCTGGTTATAGATGTGGAAGAACTGGTGACACCATAATGTGTCTACTGAACTCAGGCATAGAAGGAAAATTTTGCAAATTAAATGCGGTATTGACATTCAGAGAGTATCTGGATGACTATGCATCCCCTGAAACAAAAGAGATGGGTGAAAAATTGATTAAAGAAGAGTTGGATGCCATATCAAAAATAAGTTATTATAAAGAGAGTAATTTATTAGATGTGGTTAATGATTATTATAAAAAGATTTCTGCAGGTGAAAGAGATCTGTTTATTTAGCAGAAATTTAATTAGAATTCTCGCGCAGAGGCACAGCGAAAAGAATTTGGAAAAGATTCCGCCTGTCTGCGTGCTACGCACAGGCAGGCGCCGTCACGACGCGGCTACAGGATGAGTCTTGCAGATTAATGGCTAAATTGCAGTTTTACACTGTAGCCGAGTCCCATGGGCTCGGAAGACTGAAGCTTGAAAAGCGAAGGTTGAGTTACCTTAAAATCTGCAAATTAGTATTGTATTACAAGTTGTTCCTTTCTATAAATACCGCTAGAGGCATTCCAACATTTACCCTTTACCCTTTAACGTTTACATTTTTTTCTATGTCCTCATTCTCATGAAAAGTTGGCAGAGCCTTAAATAAGATATAATACAAAATTTAACTATAAAAAACGAGTCAACCTTAAGCAGAAGGAATATTATGAAAAGAGTCGCTGTTATAAGTGCAATATTAGAACATTCGGAACAAACACAGAATAATTTCAACAACATTGTTGCATCCTATAAAGGTGTTGTCAGAGGTAGAATGGGTTTGCCAATACCAGATGAGGGAATATCAGTTATATGCATAACTGTTATTGGGGAATTAGATGAAATCAACAGTTTGACAGGAAAACTTGGTAAATTACCTGATATTCAAGTGAAAACTTCAATAGCCAAAAAGGAGTTGTCATAAAAGATTTAATAGACAAATTATATACATCAAATTCTCTGACACGAGATGAGATGTTGTATCTGTTAAATGATATAAGTTCAGATGATGCAAGTTATCTGCATGAACGCGCCAGATCCTTGACTGATAAAGTATTTGGTAGAAAGATTTATATAAGAGGACTTATTGAGTTTTCAAATTACTGTAGTAGAAACTGTGTTTATTGCGGAATAAGAAAAGATAACAAGAAAGTTCAAAGATATAGATTGTCAGAAGAAGAAATTCTTAAAGTATGTTCACAAGCTCATGACTTAGGTTTTAGAACATTTGTTCTGCAAGGCGGAGAAGATTACTATTATCATAATGATAAAATGGTATCTCTGGTAAAGAAGATGAATGAACTTTTTCCAGATACAGCAACGACCTTGTCGATAGGTGAAAGAGATTCAAAGATATATGCCGATTTATATAAAAATGGTGCGAATCGATTCTTGTTAAGACATGAAACAATAGATAAAACTCGTTATGGAAAGCTACACCCTGGAATGAGCTTTGATAAGAGAATGGAGTGCATCCAAACACTAAGAAAACTAAATTTTCAGACAGGTGTTGGATTTATAATTGGGTTGCCTGAACAGAAAATTACAGATTATGTTGATGATCTGATGTTTATAAAAGATTTCAACCCTCATATGGTTGGAATTGGTCCATTTATTTCACATAAAGACACTCCATTAGGAGGTGCGGAAAATGGTGATGTAGAAACAACATTGATAATGCTTTCTATAATCAGGTTATTACTTCCCAAGGTACTATTGCCAAGTACAACAGCATTGAATACGCTGTCTAAAGATGGATCATATAGCGGGTTTAATGCGGGTGCAAATGTTTTAATGCTCAACCTGACTCCATCAGGAGCAAGGGAGAAGTATAACCTTTATGAGGGTAAAACAATAGTTGACATATCTGATGGTGTGGGCCTGAACGTTCTAAAAGAAAAAATAGAGAAAAAGGGATATATATTAGATATGAGTCGTGGTGATTACAGCTTAGGCATGCACTAAAATAATTTAAATAAGAAGTAAATTTATGAATTACAGAACTGAAAAAGATTGTATTGGAGAAAGAGATATACCGGTAGATTGTCTTTATGGCATACATACATCACGAGCTATTGATAATTTCAGTGTCAGCAATAAATGCGTGAATCTTAATCTGATTCATGCGATTGTAGAGATAAAAAAAGCTGCAGCAATCACACATAGCCAAAATGGAACAATGGATAGCAAGAAAGCCTCACTTATCATAGAAGCGTGTGATGAAATACTTCTTGGTATTCATGATAATTCATTTGTCACTTGTGCCATACAGGGCGGTGCAGGAACTTCAACAAACATGAATGTAAATGAAGTTATTGCAAATATTGCTATTAAAAAAGCCAACGGCAAATGCGGTGATTACGCTATAGTTCATCCTCTAAATGATGTTAATCTTTCTCAGTCAACCAATGATGTATATCCTACCGCGCTAAGAGTCGCAGCTATTAAACTATTGAGAACTCTTAGTGATGAGTTTGCTGAACTTCAGACTGAGCTTCAGAAAAAAGAGAATGAGTATTCTGACGTTATAAAATTAGGAAGAACTCAATTAATGGATGCTCTGCCAATTATGGTAGGGCAGGAGTTCGGAGCATATGCACAGGCTATTGGACGAGACAGATGGAGAGTTTACAAAGTTGAAGAGCGTCTTAGGCAGGTAAATTTAGGTGGAACAGCTATCGGAACAGGCATGAATGCCGATAGACAATTCATTTTTACAATAATCGAAGTACTTAGAGATCTCACAGGGCTTGGACTTGCAAAAGCTGAATTTCCTATTGATTTAACTCAAAACAACGATGTTTTTGTTGAAGTATCTGGAATATTAAAAGCATCGGCTACCAATCTAATAAAGATTGCCAATGATTTAAGACTTATGAACTCAGGTCCAAGAGGAGGACTTGGAGAAATTACACTGGAAGAAGTTCAGGCTGGCTCTTCAATTATGCCCGGTAAAATTAATCCGGTTATTCCGGAAATGGTCGTTCAGGTAGGAATAAAAGTTATAGCAAATGATTCGGCAATAACAACAGCGGCTTGTTATGGTCAACTTGAGCTAAATGCGTTTACCCCAATTATTGCTGAATCTCTATTGGAATCCCTTGAGCTGCTGATAAATACAGTCAAAACTTTTATTAAGTGCATTAGAAACCTAAAAGTAAATGAAGACAGATGCAAAGAACATCTGCTAAATTCAACGGCTCTTGTAACCGCTTTGACAACATATATAGGATATGATAAAGCAGCAGAGATTGCCAAAGAAGCACTGTCAATGAACAAAACAGTCAAAGACATCGTGCTTGAACATAATCTGATTGATGAGGCAAAATTAGATAGTATTCTGGATCCATTTCAAATTACCAAACCAGGAATTCCAGGATAAATTAATTACGAATTACGAATGACAAATTACGAATGGAGGAATTAATTGACAATTGATAATTTAGGAACGCAAGTGCTAATAACTAAGAGGTAAATTTTTTTGATAAAAAGAATATATTGCAAAGGATAAAACAGATGAGCATGAACAGTACACCTAGAGGAGAAAGAACTCATATTGCTATACTTGGGAGAAGAAATGCAGGAAAATCCAGTGTTATAAATGCCCTGACAAATCAGGAGATATCAATTGTTTCTCATATAAAAGGGACAACAACAGATCCTGTATACAAAGCAATGGAGCTTCTACCTATCGGTCCAGTTGTATTTATTGATACCGCTGGGCTGGATGACAAAGGAACGCTTGGAGAACTAAGAATTGAAAAAACATATAATATTCTAAATAAAACAGATCTTGCTCTATTGGTTATCGATGCAACCGTCGGCATAAATGAATTTGAAGATAAAATATTAAAGACTATCAACGAAAAAAAAGTTTCAGTAATCGGGGTTGTAAATAAGATTGACGAGGTTGAAGACCTAGATGCTTTGCTTGAAACACTGAAAGGTCAGACAGAAATCCCACTTGTTCCAGTATCTGCAACTCAGAAAATTGGTATTGATGAATTGAAAACATCTATTTCTGACAATATGCCGAAAAAGTATGAGAAGTTTCAGATAGTTGGAGACCTTTTAAATCCCGGTGATTTTGTCGTGCTGGTAACCCCAATTGATAAGGCGGCACCAAAAGGAAGACTTATACTGCCGCAACAGCAGGTTATACGTGACATTCTTGAGTCAGATGCAATTGCCATAGTTACCAAAGAATATGAGCTGAGAGAAACACTTGAGAATATAGGAAAGAAGCCTAAAATGGTGATTACAGATTCACAGGTCTTTGCAAAAGTGTCTGCTGACACACCAAAGGACATATTACTTACATCATTTTCAATTCTTTTTGCAAGATATAAGGGAGACCTTCTTGAACTTGTAAAAGGTGCAAAGGTTCTTGATAGTCTTGAGAATGGTGACAAAATACTTATGGCAGAAGGTTGCACTCATCATGTTCAATGTGATGACATTGGAAGAGTAAAAATTCCAAGATGGATAAGACAATATGCAGGCAAAAAACTTGAGTTTGAATTTTTCAGTGGAACGCACTATCCAAAGGATGTTGACAGTTATAAGTTGATCATACACTGTGGGGGGTGTATGCTTAACAAGAAGGAGATGCAGAATAGAATTGCAATGGCAAAAGAAAATAAAATACCAATAGTTAATTACGGTGTGCTTATTGCTTATGTTCAAGGAATTCTGAAAAGAGCAATTGAACCTTTTCCTCTAGTCAGTATGGAACTATCAAAGCAAAAATAAAAACGAAAACAATTGGCTCTTCGTAAATTATTGTGGATATTTTATTTTATTCGACCCCTTCCATGCTTCGCTTTTCAAGCTACGCAGGACGCAGTCAGGGTCGTATTGTTTTTTTATAGCTAACCCCGCATTGCATACGGGGCTAATAAAATTTGACTACTTCCATGCGTCGCCTTCGGCTATGCAGGACACAGTCGTAGTCTTAGAACTGCGACGGTGTCCTGCGTAGCTCGCAGAGCGAAGCATGGAAGCTGTTCAATGTTAATAGCCATGTATGAAATGCATGGTTAATCAATAATTATTAATGCAACGACCCCGCTACCACTTTATGCAGTAGCAGAAAGTGGCGGCGGGGTCGAATAAAAACAAACAGATTACTCTTTAAATATGACGAAGAATCAATTCTATCCACAATAATCTACGAAGAACCCTATAATATAAAATTAATACAATTTATGAATCTTTAATGCGATATAACGCATCTTTTTGCACTGCAATGAGTTGCCTTTAGCGAACTAAAGGCTAACTCATCTTAGCACAAAAATATACGAAGCAACTTGTTGAGGCTGGAGTTCGCGACAGCAGCGAAGCGTCCTATCTCACATTAAACAGTAAGCCCTATTTCTGTGGATTCTTACTCATTTTTACGTCTTCCAGTGGATTTGCCTATATCCCACTAAATATTCACGACTGGATACTATTAAACAGTATCGGCTGGTCTGAGATATGGCTACGATTTCCCTCTATCTTACTAGGGCTGATTTGTTTAATCTTTGGGCCTATTTTGGCTAAATCAATCATTGGCATATGCGTTGCAATTATACTAAAAGAATATATAAGACATTTTATTTGCATATACTTACAAAATATTATAAAATGCTAAAAATATTTTATTAATTAGATTTACAGAAAAGACAGGAGCATAACGATGGCCAGTGTTACACTTTCAGGTGTTGAAAAAATATATGATAATACATTCAAAGCTGTTGACGATTTTAACCTAACAGTAAACGACAAAGAATTTCTTGTTCTAGTTGGACCTTCCGGTTGCGGCAAATCAACTACATTAAGAATGATTGCAGGACTAGAAGAAATAACTTCAGGAACAATCACTATTGGAGATACTGTTGTAAATGATGTTCCACCAAAAGATAGAGATATTGCAATGGTTTTCCAAAACTATGCTCTTTATCCACACATGTCTGTTTTTGACAACATGGCTTTTGGTCTAAAACTTCGCAAGTTTCCAAAAAAAGAGATTCAGGCACGCGTAGAAGATGCAGCTGATATTCTAGGCATTACAGAATTACTACAACGTCGGCCAAAACAACTTTCAGGTGGGCAAAGACAGCGTGTTGCCCTCGGTCGTGCAATTGTTCGTCAACCAAAAGTGTTCTTATTTGACGAACCACTATCAAACCTCGATGCAAAGATGCGTGTTCAAATGCGTGTTGAAATCAACAGATTGCACAGTAAACTTGGTGCAACAATGATTTATGTTACACATGACCAGACAGAAGCTATGACAATGGGTGATAGAATTGTTGTTATGTGTGACGGTGTTATCCAGCAGGTTGACACACCTATCAGCCTTTATGATGTGCCTGTAAATAAATTTGTTGCAAGTTTTATCGGAACACCTCCAATGAACTTTTTCTCTGGAACTATTCAGAAAAGTCAGAATGAACTATATTTCGTGTCTGAAACAGAATCAATCTGTCTGCCTGAAAGCTGGGCAGATGACATAAAAGCATACGAAAACAAAAAAGTTATTTTTGGTATTCGTCCTGAAAACATTGGATCAAACACTGCATACGAAATTGTTGATGCTCCAGAAATCACTGCTGATGTTGATGTTGTTGAGCCGATGGGATCAGAAACATATGTTTACCTAAAAGCTGGCGATAGTACATTCATTTGTAAGGTCGATGCACATAAAGACTTCAACCCTGGACAAGAGGTCAAACTACCAATCGTAGTTAGCAAAGCACATCTATTCTGTGGTGAAACAGATAAACTAATTATTTAGATATTTTATACAAAATAGCATACCAAAAGGTGTGCTATTTTTTTGACCTCATATGGTGACTAAGGCAATTAATTTATGAAAAAGACATTTGCAATAACATTATTTCTACTTATAGTAAGCCTGCCATTCTTTTTTATGCTATTTTCATCAAAAAAAACCATGCAGGATTCCAGCAACAACCAGTTGCTCATTATTTCTCCACATCGTCGAGAAGTAAGATTGGAATATTCCAGAGCATTCACTGACTGGCTAAAAACAAACAACAAACCATACATTGAAATAGTATGGCTGGATGTTGGCGGAACGTCAAAAATGTTAAAAGACCTTGAGTCAAGATTTCAGACATCTGATTCTCCAGATGTTGATATAATGTTTGGAGGCGGGGTTGACCCATTCATTCGAAGCAAAGATGCCGGATGGCTACAACCAGCTGTAATTCAAAAAGATATCCTTGAACAAATACCTAAAGACTGTGCCGGCTTCCCGGTTTATGATCCTGAGATGTATTGGTTTGGCGTTGCGCTAAGCGGATTTGGAATAGTTTATAACAAGCCGTTAATAAAGCAATTAGGCCTTACAACTCCAACATCCTGGGAAGATATCACACAACCTGAATATTTCACATGGGTATCATCTGGTGATCCTAGATCCAGTGGTTCTGTTCATATGTGCTATGAGATTATACTTCAAGCATATGGATATGAAAAGGGTTGGGAGATAATAACCAAACTTTGTGCAAACATAAGAAAGTTTGGCGAAGGTGGAGGAGAAGGACCAATGGAGGTAGAGCATGGTGAAGTTGTGGCAGGGCTTGCAATTGACCATTTTGCCGAAACTGCAATCAAATCTGTCGGCGGAAATGCACTCGGTTTTGTACTGCCAGATAATGCAACAGTTGTAAATCCGGATGCAATTGCAATTGTTAAAAATGCACCAAATAAGAATAATGCAGAACTATTCCTTAACTTTGCACTATCCTTTGAAGGACAACAAATACTATGTCAATCTGTAGGACAAAATGGTCAGATGAACAATCTGTATAGAATGCCCGTAAACAAAGAAATATATACACAGAGCTGGGCACCAAAGGCAAATCCATATAACTTTAAAAGTAACTTTAAATATGACACTCAGACCGCAAGCAAAAGATGGCAGACACTAAATGCCGTAATGGGAACAACTTTAATTGATCCTCATAACGAACTTCAAAAAGCCTGGAAAAAAATTATAGCTGAACAACTACCTCAAGAAAAACTGGATATCCTATATACACCTCCAGTTTCAGAACAAGAGATGCTGGACCTTGCTGACTCATGGGCTGATACAAGATTTAGATTGGAAATTACCACAAAATGGGCAACTGATGCTCAAAAAAAATATAAAAAATTATCAAATTGATAATTTTAGTTAGATAGTTGGAAAACAATGGCGGAACAGTTGCGGAACGATTGTTGAATGCGATTGCATCGCGTTGAATGGCTGCGCCGTTTACGAGCAAAGCTCGTCCATGCGTCACGAGTGATGCGTCAATCTGTAGCCGTGTCGCCTCGGTGCGGAGTTACTGTCAAAAATTCTATTAAAGGTATAAAAACGCCATGAAAGCCCAGCTTATATCAGCCCTAGGCAACGCCTAGGGTAAATAAGAATATTTATTTGCGCCCTGTAAGGGCAGGTTAACAAAAACAGGGTTAAGTTGCCCTTACAGGGCGAAGATGTATGATGTTCTTTAAACCCAGGACGTTGCCCTGGGCTGATATAATTTGCCCTTTCAGGGCGCTAAACAAGGGGGATAAGACAAAACAGTCTGTATCCCAACCTGTCCGGCGTAGCTCGTAGAGCGAAGACTTAACTTGTCCTGCATAGCTTGAAAAGCGAAGCGGGATTGATTTAGAACAGAAGAGGACTGAAAAGAGTAGAAAATTTTTGACGGTACCAAAAAAGGAAAAGATGAAAAGACTTACAACAGAAGAAGAGATCAATTTTATCAAAGAGATAACTCATGATCCTGAAAAAGAAAAAATAATATCAAGTATCAGAGACGCCTTCAACATTCTGCAGGTTCGATCTCAGTTGCTATTAGGTCTAATCACGATCTGCCTTACCATAACAGGTTTTTCAGGTCATCGCCTTGCAGCCTCTGGACTTCCCGCAAGAGTTGCTCTTTTTATAGGAGTAATATCTGTATTGGTCTCTGCCCTACTACTATTCTTTGGACCACTAAAAATACGTTGGATAACAACATATAAGACTACTTCATTTGATGAAACAGTCTATAAGATGCTACTGAGAAGAGACTACAAAACTAAACTATATCACATTGCAACAGGTTTTCTGATTGTCGGTCTATCTGCGTACATCGTCAGCCTTGCAGTTTTCCTCTTCAATTACACGGATTTTATTAATTAGTTAGATGGTTGGTTCGTTAGATGGTTAGATAGGCGAGGAATGCCATAAGTCTTCGCTTTTCAAGCTACGGCCGGATATATACAGCCGGCGGTATTTAGGTAACGCACGTTTCCAGCTTGCAAGTGCAGAGCGCCTACAACTTAGAAGGTTATGCTACCTAGGGCTTCCTGTTTAATGTGAGATTGCGTGAAATCTTGATTTAAAGCATTTTCGCCTTTAGTTCGCTAAAGGAGGCAGCTTGCTGAGGCTGGAGTTT
>Ga0209414_1001301_pt1 | contig 11830 bp, 19 predicted proteins | sample LakVidmifraction_4_FD_181154 | JGI IMG/M metagenome (GOLD analysis project Ga0209414, IMG submission 181154) | Hypersaline microbial communities from Lake Vida, Antarctica - Brine Hole Two &gt;0.2 micron (SPAdes) (version 2) | ecosystem: Environmental > Aquatic > Non-marine Saline and Alkaline >... | reverse complement strand
AGCTGTTTATTAATGTGATGATCTCATTATTATAAATCTCCATATATTTTTCTGCCATTTCTTCGTCTTTTGAATATTTTGTAATTGCATTCTTTAAATCTTCTATTAAATAGATAAAGCCTTTTTTTATATCATCTGCATATTTAACTTGTTTTTCAGTTCCTTTTAAGTTAGTTGTCATTTTAATCTCTCCTTTGTTTTGTTTTCCTTTATCTCTTAATATCATTATATCATATGAGCGTACATTGTCAACACTTTGTTTATATTTATTTAATTTATTTAATTTATTTATAGCCTACAACCATTGCAAAAACTAGCTTTATAAAAACAATATAAAATAGTTTTCGAATGTGACTAAAGTCCCTACATGAATTTTGTATAAAAATAGTATTAGTTCTGTATTAAATTTGTATAAATAAAAAACGGACAAAAAATGTCCGCCTTTAAATTTAATAAATATGGTAAGATAAATGTATAGTAAATTACAGTAACTAACACGTAGCTAACAAACACTCTATAAACGTTGCAAATAGCACGAATGTAGTATAATTATAACTTATATCTATATCAATTACAAGCCTACGCTATGAGCCTTGCAAACAGCTATTTCAAGCTATCTTCATCAATCCTGCTTCTCTATCTAATACCTAGTAATACCTTTAAAATCTTATGCGTAGGTAACACGTAGCTAACAAATTTACATCATTTTACTAACAGCCTTTTCAAGTTCAGAAACGTCTAAATGTGAATATGTGTTTGCAGTTAGAGCATAATCTGCATGACCGATTAATTTCTGAATATGCAAAGTATCTACACCTGCTATTGCTAATTTAGAAGCGAAAGTATGTCTACATGAATGTGGAGTTAATTCTTTTCTAAAGTTGTGTTCCTTCATTATCGAATTAAAGAAATTTGCTCTGTAATTTTCAGAGTTCATTTTTATACCAGTTCTAGTTACGATTAGAGCTGAGCTATTCATATCATACCAATATCTTATATATTCTTGAATCTTAGGGTGTATAGGAATAATTCTATCACGTCCTGCATCCGTTTTAATTCCGCCAGTGATTATCATTTTGTTGATATCTACATTGAATCTAGTTAGATCCATTAATTCTGATATCCTCATACCAGTGTAAATCATTATAAGTATTGGATTAGCATACGGATCATTGACTGCTATCTCATGTAATCGTTTAATTTCTAAATCTGAAAATATAACCTTATCTGATTTATTCTTTTTAGGCATATCAATATACTTTGAATAATCTTTATTAACGATATCATTTTTATTAGCGTGCTTGTAAAGTTGGCCCATTAAAGTCTTGATTAGATTAATTGTACTATGTGACAATCCCTCATCATCCATTTTATTCACTATGTGCTGCAAGTGTGCCGCTCTAATATCGGCAAATTTCATACTACCTATACCTGATAAGTGATTCCAAGCGTACTTATACATTTTCATTGATTGCGTTGATATTTTTTTTTCTTTCTGTTTTCCCCATTCTTCGTATACTTTTCTTAGTGTAATATTCTTAATTGGCTCATATACTCCTACATTATAAGCCTCTAGTAAAGTCTTAGCTTCTGTTTCCGTTTTCGTGTATCCTATAATTGTTTTAACTTGTTTATTATCAGCACCGCTCTTGTGTGTAGTGACCGCTATCCAAGGTTTCCGCCTCTTACCTGATAGTTTGTATACACTTCCAGTACCATTCCCTCTACGCATTGATTATCGCCTCCTAATAGGACTTTCTTCTTAGTTCTTTAACTACTCCTATAATATTAACTTGTCCTGGATGTGTATATGTTTCTGGTGGATAGTTCGGATTAATAGGTTCTAATGTTATACTTCCATTGTTTTTTATTACTCGTTTGAATTTTGCATCATACCCATCCACGTAGCAAGCACAATCTTGCCCTGTTTCGCAATCTGGTTGTAATTGAATAATTATAGTATCACCATTTAAATATTTAGGATACATTGAATCTCCGACAACTTTTAAAGCAATGTATTCTTGCCCACCCTTTGCCCATTCGGAAGGGATCTCTTCCCAGCCTTGTATGTCTTCTATTGCTTCTAGGGGTATTCCAGCAGGGATAGAACCATATACACTGATTCTTATAGGGTTGTTCCCTAACATATTAGAATCCATATCAACATTTTTACCCATAAGCCAAGCTGGATTAATTTCTAATGCCTTTGCTATTTTAAAGATGTTGTTTTGCTTAGGTTCGAAGGAAGAAGCTAAATACTGACTAATAAGGGATTTCCCAAGCCCTGTGAGCTCTGTTAAATCTACTTGTTTCATTCCTCTAATATCTAATGCTTTTTTTAATCTTTCAGCGAAATTATTATCCATAATTATCCCCTCCTATATAGGCCTATTATATACTTTTGTTTAGATTTATACAACATAAATAAATAAATAGTTTAGAATACTGAAATAAATCTATTGACATCATAATATATATTTGTTATTATTAAGATAGTTCAGAAAACTAAACAAGAAAGGAGACGATCAAATGGCTTTTAATTATAATAAACTAAGAGGTAAAATAAGAGAAGTATTCAGTACACAGGAAGATTTCGCGAAGGCTATAAGCATTAGTACTGTATCGTTAAGCTACAAGTTAAACAATAAATCGGAATGGTCTCAGCAAGAGATTAATAGAGCGGCAGAGACACTGAATATAGCTGACGAAGAAATAGTCTTATATTTTTTTACCCAAAAGGTTTAGTAAACTAAACCGTAATATGGAGGATAAATAACATGGAAAAACTAACAATCCAAGAGGTAGCAGACAATCTTAATATTGATGTAAGAACACTAAGAGCAGGACTAGAGCAAGGTGTATTTCCGTTCGGTGTAGCTATTCAAAGGCACAGAATGACTTACCACATATGGAAAGATAAGTTTGAGGCATGGAAGGAGACAGAGAATGAAGAAAGTTAAGATACATCCATTTAGGTTGCTAAGTATTATCCTACTAATTCTATTAATAGGCTTCATTTTAGGCAGATTAACAGTACAAGCAGAGGAAGTAATTAAAGTTGAATACATTGTAATGACAGAAACGGAATATATAACAATATACCCAGAGGAGGTTGAAGAAGTTGAAGAGATCATGGAAGAGACAATACAGATCAGTTTAGGCGAATATAATGTCAGTGCTTATTGCTCATGTAGTCAATGTTGTGGTAAGTCAGATGGGATTACATTTAGTGGAGAAAAAGCAGTTGAAGGAATTACAATAGCTGCTGATACTAGAGTACACCCAATAGGCACAGTGCTTTATATAGAGGGGATTGGCTGGCGGACAGTACAAGATATAGGCGGTAGTATTTATGGAAATAAACTTGACATTTACTTTGATTCACATAGTAAAGCATTAGAGTTTGGGAGACAGTATTTAGAAGTTTGGGAGGTGGAATGAATGTTCAGTATAACAGGTAAAAGTGGGTTCCATATAACTTTTGAAAATGGAATTACGATATCAATCCAATTTAGTGAACATAATTATTGCGATAACAAAACTACTAGCTATTCAACTATGGATAATCTAAGTCCAAATCAAAATTCTAGATGTGAAAATGCAGAAATAGCAATATGGGATAAAAAGAATAATTGGATAACACAAGACTTCACAGAAAAATCCGACTCTTCTGGTGTTGCAGGATGGGTTGATGTAGAAGAAGTATTTGAGATTATAGACAGGATTAGGGAGGTGGAGTAGATGGCCTGTAATATACAGAACTATGAAATGACAGAAAAGCAGATTGCAAATTGGTGTAAGCATGGCTGCTCTATAGATTGTAAATATCTTTTGAAAAAGAAATACAAATCAAAGGAGGATACCAAATGATTTTCTACAAAGTATCATATATTCATAAAAATGACGAATTGAGACAAATTTATACAATTGAGGTAACAGTAAACAACTTAGAGGAATTGCTTAGTGATCCAAAAATTGAAGTATTGGGATATAACAAGTTGGAGGTGGCAAGGTGAAGAATTTAATAAGCGGTAAACGATTAAAATTATTTATCTTAAGAAGTATTTTATATGGAGGAGGTCGCAGTCTAATATGAATGAAATGCAAGTATTTAAAAACGATATGTTTGAAGTTTCAATCCAGTTAGAAGATGGAGAAGTTTTATTTGATGCTGAAAATGTAGCAAGTTGTTTGGGTTTTACAGAAAGTAAGAATAAAAAAGATTATGTGATGTGGAGGAGAGTTAACCAATATATAAAACCATTCGGCACAAGTGCCGAAAATACAAATTTCCAAGATGTTGGGAAAGGAGATTTCATACCTGAAGCTTTAGTTTATAAATTAGCATTTAAAGCAAGTAATGAAGTTGCTGAGAAATTTCAAGACTGGTTAGCCATAGAAGTATTACCTTCTATCAGAAAGCATGGAGCATATATGACTCCTCAAAAGCTAGAAGAGGTCCTTCTTAATCCAGATATATTAATTAAATTAGCTACAAATCTAAAGATGGAGCAGGAGAAAAGGATCCTTGCAGAAAAACAACTTGAAAGAGACAAGCCAAAGGTTTTATTCGCTGAAGCTTGGGAAGTATCTGAAACATCTATATTGGTTGGAGAAATGGCGAAACTTCTTGCGAAAAATGGTATTGAAGATATGGGACAGAATAGATTTTTCAAATGGCTAAGAAGTAAGGGATTTCTTCATAAAAACGGTGAACAATACAATTTACCATCACAACGAGCGATAGAACTAGAAATAATAGAGGTAAAAACTACTACAATAATTAATCCAGACGGTAGTACAAGAGTAACAAAGACTCCAAAGGTTACAGTTAAAGGTCAAATCTACTTTATTGGGAAGTTTAAAGAAAAAGAAATAGCTTAGGAGGATGACAATGGAGAAGTGTTTTGCTGATGATGGGCATGGTGGATGTATGGCTCTAAGAGAAAAGGAATGTAAAGAATGTAAGTTTTATAAGACTGAAGAACAATATCTAGAGGGAGTTAGACAAACTAGACTGATAGTTAAAGCAGCAGGAGGTGTTTTATACAATGAAAGATAAATTTAAAAATGTAAAGATTTTTATAAGAGAGGAGCATCCTAGAGACACAGAACAAAGCTTAAAGTATCTACTAGAAGAAAAAGCAGAACTTGAAAGGGAAATCAGAGCAGGTGAACACGCAAAAAGAGAAATCATTGAAGTTAATAACAAAATAATAGCTTGCTGTAAAACATTAATAAAAAACAGCTCTCATGAATAAGCGGCTAGGCTTAGAGAACTGTTCAAATTATTACACCACAAGTATATCACACATAGGAGGATAAACAATGAAATATAATTGCCCGAACTGTGACGCAAAGATTGAAATAGGAAAAGAAAAGCTAGTTACATGCTATAAGTGTAAATCTAAGCTACTACTAGCAACATTAAACAGAACAAAGGTACTTTATGATGTATCACCAAAGGAGGTTAAATAGATGAACCAAATTAAAATATTAGAATTAAATTTAAGAAATTTCAAAGGAATCAAGGATCTAAAGCTAACACCAGAAGGCAATAACTTCAATATATCCGGTGAGAATGGCACCGGCAAAACAACGATAATGGATGCCTTTCTATGGCTCCTATTCGACAAGGATAGTTCTAACAGTAGTAACTTTAACATTAAGACTTTGGATAAACTAGGAGCTCCAATACACATGCTAGAACATGAAGTCATAGCAAATTTAGAAATAGCCGGTAAGAAAGTTGAACTACAAAAGTTGTATACGGAAAAATGGACAAAAAAGAGAGGTCAAGCAGACTCAGAACTGACAGGCCATACAACAGATCACTTTATAAATGGAGTTCCAAAGAAGAAATCAGAGTACGCAGCATACCTAAACAATATCATTGATGAGAATACATTCAGAATATTAACCAATCCATTACACTTTAATGTCAATCTGAACTGGAAGGATAGAAGAAACATAGTAATGGATCTAGAAAAAGATATCGGACCAGCTGAGATATTTAAAGAAAATAGAGATTTGAAACCACTGGAAGAACTTTTAGAGGATAAATCTATTGATGATCTTAAAGCAGAGATGGCTTCAAGGAGAAAAAAGCTTAATGAAGAACTTAAGTCAATACCTTATAGGATAGATGAGCTCTCTAGAGAAGATTTAGAAATTGATGTTTCAGCATTAAATAAAGAGAAAAAAGAACTTGAAAAAGAGTTATCAGATGTTAAAAACACTAAAGGGCCAGACTATGAATTTAGAATTAGAGCAATTAAAGGCAGTATCACAGCCCTAGAAAATGAGATTAAAGACTTACAAAGAAGTTTAACCGAAAAGTTGAGAACTGAATTAGACACGGTTAGAAAAGATATGTCTAAAATAGATGGATCATATTATACAAATAAATCTAATATATCTAAGATAGAGGCAGAAATAAAAGGTTTTCAAGCGAATGACATAAGACTTAAAGCTGAATTGGAAGAGCTTAGAGGTAAGTTTGAAGATATTAAAGTATCGGAGTTCAACCAGGCCTCAACTATATGCCCAACTTGCAACCAATCCTTACAAGCTGACAAAATATCAGACTTAGTGAATCAGTTTGAAAGTAAAAAAGCTGACTCAATGAAAGAAATAAACAGTCTAGGAAAAGAAAAAACAGAAACACTTAAAATAAACTATGATTTTTTAAATATTCAATTAGATCAGTTAGAGGAAGCACAGAAAGAATTCAAACTAATTGAAGAATTACTCCTAGGTAAGCGAGAAGAAATTTATAATTTAGAGCACCAATTATCAGATATAGACGTTACTACAACAAAAGAATACAAAGAGATCCAGGAGAAAATCAAACAGTTAAGCGAAGATAAAAGCAAAGTGGAAGAAGCTCAAAAAAATCAATTTAATACATCTGGATTAATTAATAAATTTGAAAGCCAAATTGCAGATATCAATAAAGATTTAGCAAAAATCGACCTAGTAGCACAAAACAAAATCAGAGTAGAACAACTTATGGCCAGAGAAACGGAATTAGCACAGATGGTAGCAGATGCAGAAGGCATAGAGTTTCTATGTGACCAGTATGTAATAACAAAATCTAGCTTGCTAGAGAATAAACTTAATAGCAAATTTAGCCTGGTTAAATTCAAACTATTTGATGTTCAAGTTAATGGTGGAATCAACGAAACTTTCGTTACTACAGTTGATGGGGTTCCGTTTGAGGATCTAAACAATGCAGCTAGAATTAATGCAGGCTTAGACATTATCAGAACATTGTCAGAGCAATATGAGTTTATAGCTCCTATATTTATCGATAATAGGGAGTCAGTTAACAAAATCATAGATATAGAGAATCAAGTAATTAATCTAATTGTAAGCAAGGATAAAAAACTAAAAATGGAGGTTGAGAAATAATGACAAATCAAATCACAGCAGTAGAAAAAACAGTAACAGACAAGGTGTTAAACAGTGTCAACAGGATGCAAACAGAAGGTAGTTTACAGATTCCACCGAACTATAGTCCAGAGAATGCTTTAAAGGCTGCATATCTAATATTATCTGAGGCTACAACTAAGGATAAAAAACCAGTACTTCAAGCTTGCAGCCAAGAAAGTATCGCTAACAGTTTACTTGATATGGTTACCCAGGGATTAAATCCTAATAAGAATCAATGCTATTTCATACCTTATGGCAATAAGTTAACATTTTCTAGAAGTTATTTAGGAACAGTGGCCATAACTAAAAGGATCCCTGGAGTAAAAGACATAAAAGCTTATGCACTTTACAAAGGAGACCAATTTGAAACTGAATTTGATGTAATGACTGGTAGTGTTGCAATAAAAAGCTATATTCCTAAAATGGAAAATGTATCTAAAGCTAATTTAATTGGTGCATTCGCTTTAATAATTGGTGATGAAGAGATTCTTCATTTAGAAACAATGACCATGGAACAAATAAAAGCTGCATGGAATCAAGGACAAATGAAAGGTGATAGTCCAGCACATCGAAACTTTAGCGAAGAGATGTCAAAGAAAACAGTTATAAACAGAGCTTGCAAAATGTATGCAAATACTACTGATGATAGTGACATATTTTCTCAAATGTTAAATAAAGCGAGTATTGAGGTAGAAGAAGAGCTTGCAGAGAATGCCAATAAAGAGGTATTAGACTTTGATGATGATGTAATTGAGATTGAATCTGGAGATGTTGTTGATACTAAAACAGGAGAGATAATTAACGAGAATATAGGCAGAGAGTTTTAAGGGTGATGTTATGAATTTTAAAACTATTGCATCAGGATCTAAAGGAAATTGTTATTTATTAGAAACTGAAAAAGGGAGCCTGCTGATTGAAGCGGGCATCCCCATAAAAAAGATAAAACAAGCATTGAACTATGATTTTAGCAATGTAAAAGCTTGTTTGGTCAGTCACGAGCATATGGATCATGCAAAAGCAGTTAAAGATGTTGCAGCGCTTGGAATTAATGTACTAAGCTCTGAGGGGACTTTTAAGGCTCTTGATTGTGTAGGTCATAGATTTGTACCAATGATAGCCAAACAACCTAAAATCATAGGCGAATTTGAGGTCTTAGCATTCGATACTGAGCATGATGTTGCTGAACCTTTTGGTTATTTAATTAAGTATGGCCAGAACAAATTATTGTTTGCAACAGATACATTTTATCTAAAATATAAGTTTGCTGGACTCACTCATATAGTTATTGAATGTAATTATGTAGCTTCAGTAGTTGAGGATCTTGTTAGTAAAAACCATATAGATATTAACAGAATTAAGAGAACTATTAAGAGTCATTTAAGTCTGGAGAACTTGATTGAGTTTTTAAAGGTTAATGATTTATCGAAAGTAGAAGAGCTGCACTTGATACATTTATCGGACCAGACAAGTGACATTAACATAATTAGGCGTGAAATTAGAAAGTTTTATAAAGGCAAATTGAAGATAGTGGGTGGTGATTAAATGGCGGATGTTAAATGGATAAAGATAACAACTACAATGTTTGAAGATGAAAAAATTGATTTTATTGAGAGCCTACCTGAATCAGATGCTATCTTAATAATTTGGATTAAATTATTAGCTCAGGCAGGCAAGATAAATAGTAATGGGTTTATATTTCTGACAGAGCAGATACCTTATACGGAAGAAATGTTAGCTCATAAATTTAGAAGATCACTTAGCGTAGTCCAACTAGCGCTACAAACTCTAAAAAGGCTAGAAATGATTCAATTTGATGATAGTGGGTTTTTAAGAATAAGTAATTGGGAAAAGCATCAAAACATAGAAGGGCTTGATAAAATACGAGAACAAACTAGAAAAAGAGTCGCTAAACATAGAGAAAATCAACGTTCGTTACCCAGTAACGTTACTGTAACGCAAAGTAACGCAACAGAAGAAGAAAGAGAAGAAGAACTAGAACTAGATATAGATATAGATAAAGAACTACTAAAAGAAACAGAAAAAAAGATTAGTAGTAGTAGTCCAACCACAAAACCTGTGGATAACTTTTCTAAAGATGAAAACCTAGCTAAGGTGGCAATTCTTTTTGAGCAAAACGGATTTGGAACTATTAACTATATTGTTAAGGAAATATTGATAGAGCTTTTAGAATTGTATTCTGTTGAATGGATAGATAATGCTATGAAAAAAGCTGTTGAAGCTAATAAAAGAAGCATTGGATATGTAAAAGGAATACTTAAGAATTGGCATGCTGGTGGTGGAATGAAACTAGAGCCAGATAAAAAGAATCTACCGAAAGCTCCTTCAGCTAAGAAAACAAGATTTCACAACTTAGAAAGTAGGACTGCTAAATATACACCTGATGAGATTAATAAGAAAGTTGAGGAAATAGCTGAACGGAAAAAGAAAGAACTTAGAGAGAATAGAAAACGGGAGGTAATTGAAAATGAATAATGTGGTCTGGAAACCCATTAAAGGATATTAGTATGTTAGGAGTGATTAAATGGCAAAATATAAAAATATTAAGATTACAGTTAATGGTATTAAATTTGACAGCAAGGGTGAGGCTAATAGATATTGTGACTTAATACTATTAGTAAGAGCTAAAGTTATAAAAGATTTAGAACTACAGCCTAAATTTTTATTACAGCCAAGTTTCAAAAAGAATGGGAAAACACACAGGGCGATTAATTATATAGCAGATTTTAAATATATAGAAAATGATAAAGAAGTAATAGAAGATTTTAAGGGAATGGAAACGGAAGTATTCAAGATTAAAAGAAAATTATTTGAATATAATTATCCTGGTTTAGAACTAAGGATAGTGACTGATTTAGAACTAAGAATAGTGAGGTGAGAAGATGACACATTGGACTACTAAAGAAGTTGAATAGCACCATTATTATAAGGAGGTTAATTATGGAAACAAGTTTTGATAAAGCAACTATAAAAGTTTGGTTTAATAGTCAATCAACATCAAAAAATATTAAAAATGTAAACTCAATAGTACACACAGGTAATTTGGTATTAATAACTACGTCAGAAGGGAATTTTCATATATTGAATATGAATAATATTAATATGTTAGAACAAATAAAACTAGATAAACAAACATATATGAGGGGGTAGCGACATAATTGTCGGTAGGACAGGGGATAAATAGTTAAAAATGTTGATAATTAGGTATTGAGTACGCAAACAAAAAAGTAATAGAAAGGGTGGGAGATATGTCTGATATTGATGATTTTATAATTGCAGTTAACATAACATATAAACAATTAAATTTATTATCTAAAGAATTGAGTAAAATATTTAGTGAAATGATAGATTGGATAGATAAAATCAACAAAGACATAACAGCTTATTATTACAAAATAGAAAAGAAAATTAAATATAAACCAGTAGTAAAAATATACCCTAACAAGACATATATTGAGGATAAGCGAATATCTAACTATTATTGTAGAAATACCTTATAAGGGGTGAAAATATGGAAATGAACGTTTTGTGCTTTATAGGTATTCATAAATGGAGTCAAGGATATTTTACGTGGAATCCACCTAGATATGAATGGTGCTGTGAGAGATGTGGAAAGAAAAGGGTTCATGTAAGAAAGGGGTGGGAGTAATGAATATAAAATATGAAGATGTACCTGAATCATGGCATGGGAGATGTAGTGGTGACGGACATGAAAAACATAAAAACAAAGATGGTGATTATGTATATGACGATAATAATGAATTAGTTGGAGAATTTGGAATAAGGTCATGTGCAAAATGTGGGGAGTACCCATCGATAGACGGTGATGACTACTGTATATCTAACCTAGGAGCAGTCATGAATGCTTGTTGCGGTCATGGTAAAAACAAAGGTTATATTCAATTCGACAGCGGGGTAATTGTTAGAGGTGATTTTGAGATTGAGAGGTTTGAGCCTTACGAAATGCCATATATAATAAGAGCAAGACAGGAAATAGAAGATAAGCTAAAAGAGTTAAAATCTAAAACAAATATAAACTATAAAAGAGAGATTGATGTTTTAAAATGGGTGATGCAAATAGATTAAATAAAAGGGGTGATAGAAATGTCTACAAATTATTATTTTAAAATAAGAACATGTTGCAAGTTTTGCGGAAATATTGAGATTCACATAGGTAAAAGGAGTGCAGGTTGGGAGCCTTGTTTCCAAAATACAAAATATTATGAAACAGTTGAAGAAATAAGAAAGTTTTATAATGAGAACAAAGAGGCTATTACTATAGAAAATGAGTATCAAGAAATATTAATATTTGATGAATTAGAAAAAGAGTTAATTAACTGGAATAAGAATAGTAATGATATATTATTACATGAAATTA
>Ga0209414_1001300_pt1 | contig 11832 bp, 6 predicted proteins | sample LakVidmifraction_4_FD_181154 | JGI IMG/M metagenome (GOLD analysis project Ga0209414, IMG submission 181154) | Hypersaline microbial communities from Lake Vida, Antarctica - Brine Hole Two &gt;0.2 micron (SPAdes) (version 2) | ecosystem: Environmental > Aquatic > Non-marine Saline and Alkaline >... | reverse complement strand
TAAGAGAAAAGATTTTATGAAAAAGATAATGATAATGGCTGGAGAAGTTTCCGGAGACATGCATGGTGCAAAACTTGTTGCATCGTTAAAAGAGAAGATGCCTGATTGCACTTTTTTTGGACTTGGCGGCGAATTAATGCGAGCCGAGGGTGTTGAGACATTCTATGATGTGAAAGAGCTTGCTGCAATTGGTTTTACAGAAGTGATAAGCCGTATAGGTTTTTTCAAGAAGGTATTTTTTGAGATGCTTGCCAAGGCTGAAGAAGAGCAACCTGATGTGGTTGTTTTTATTGATTATCCTGGGTTCAATTTGCGGTTGGCTGAGCGTCTTCATGCACTTGGAATCAAGACGATTCACTACATCTGCCCTCAGGTATGGGCATGGAATCAGAAGAGAATTCCCAAGATTGCAGAGATTATTGATCTGCTTATAACAATTTTTCCTTTTGAAAAGGATATTTTCAAAGATCAGCCGGGTATTGAAGTTCAGTTTGCCGGTCACCCTTTGGTTGACAAGGCAAATGATGCAAAGATGTTGCCTGTATTGTCGTTACCATGGCATGGAGCAAAACAGAAAATTTCTATACTTCCTGGAAGTCGCAGAAAAGAGATTGCAATGATTCTTAAACCAATGTTGAAAGCATGTGTTTTGATTGAAAAACAGTTTCCTGATGCACATTTTATAGTTGCGGCAGCAACAAAAACTGCAGAGGCACAGATTTTAGAAATTATGCAGCAGACAGAGCTGCCAAAGAAGATTGACGTAATTGTTGAAAACACTCGAGAGGTTCTTAGGCAGGCTGACGCATCGTTTACAACTTCAGGTACAGCGACCTTGGAAACATCTCTTATGGAGTGTCCAATGGTTGTTGTTTATAAGACATCGTTGTTGACATATCTGATTGGGCGTATGTTAATAAGGATAAAGAATATTGGTATGGTTAACATTGTGGCAGGTAAGACAGTATGTCCAGAACTGATCCAGCATAATGCAACACCTAAGAAGCTTTCAGATGCTTTGAGACCACTTTTGACAAATACCGAACAACGCCGAATTATGAAGAATAATATACTGGATGTGAATCAAAAGCTTGGTCATGGTAATGCCGACGAGAATGCAGCTGAGTTTATATTTGAGTTTTTAAATAAAAGAGAAGAGGATTAAATTATATGTCTTTTAGTGAAAAGAATGTTTCATTCAAAATGTTTTATCTGCCTGGGGGAATGGATCCCCGGGAACTGCAATGCTTTCAAAATAATGTTGCGCCACCATTAACAATTTTAGGTGATGACCCAGTGCATGGATGGGTAACCAGCAGGTTTTTGTTAGATACTGATATAAAGGAGGAGACCGTTGTTATTTCCGGATATTTATATCTGACATTAATGAAAGCGGAGCGTAAGATACCTAACGCACTATTGAAAGCAGAATGTAAACTTGAAGAGATTGCACAGATGCAGGCAGAGGGAAAAGAATTTTTAAATCGTAAAGAGAAGAGTGCAATAAAGAAAGAGATTACAGCTCGATTGTTGCCTACAATGCCCGCGACACTAACTGGTATTGAGATGGTTTATGATTCTAATGAGAATATTGTATACGCAGAGTGTACAACAGATAAGCAGACAGATGTTTTTATTCATATGTTTGAACAGACAACTGGTAAGAAATTAATTCCTCTTACACCTGAAAGTGCAGCCGTTAAGAGAGCAAACATTAATATTAGGGATATACCTAATTGTAGTTTTTCGCCGGAAATTGAAGATTCTGCTCCGGAAGACTTTTTTGGTCGTGAATTTTTGACTTGGGTATGTTTTTTCTGCGAGAGACTTGGTGGTATAATAAATTTGGAATTAGCAGGTGAGTTTGGAATTATGCTTGATGGTCCTGTGACTTTGGTCAACACGGGGGTTCAGGGAGCTCATTTTACTCAGCTAAGAAAAGGGTTGCCTTTGGCAAGCAATGAGGCAACAACGGCACTGCTTGGCGATAAGAAGATTAAACAGGCCAAGATGATTATTGCTCGAAAAGATGAGGTTTGGGAAACACATTTTGATGCAGATGAATTCATTTTCAGATCAACCAAGTTACCTAAGGGTGAACAGCTTTCCGGTGAAAGTAAATTTCAGGAGAGAATGTTGTTCACACAAGGAATGACACAAGTTGTGCTTACACTATATGATAAGTTTTTAGAAGTCAGGTATGATGATGCTAAATGGGCTAAGATGCTTGATGATATTCATGTCTGGATGAAAGATAGGAAAGCTTATAAATAAAAACAAATGCGAAAATTCGAAAATTCGAAAATTCGCAAATGGAAGAATACCCCTCCGTCACGGTAGGCCATTCGTTGCACTCATTGCTGTCGCAGGCTCCAGCCCCACTCCTTTGTCGTGTCGCATGCCATCTCCCTTAAACAAGGGAAGAGCTTTTTGGAGAGAGAGAAGTTTAGAGTTAAGATTTAAGAAATGTGGGAGTCTGTGGGTTGGATGATTTTTGTCCGAGTTTTTCCTGCAATCTTGGCATTCCCAGAAGTGGAGAGGGGCGGACACAAGGCCCGCCCGTACGGAAGAATGTAAAAATTATGAAGTTTTAGGAGACTTCTGTTTTGATATATACGTTGTGTCCGTTGATGTCCCATTGAGTGAATGTGTCATCTTGAGAGTCAACAAGTTCAAGATCAAGAGTCAGAGTTTCTGACATAATGTAGTCATTGAATTTTTCAATGGCTTGCTTGATTTCATCATCACCTTCAATTTGGGTTACAATTCTTTGAGTAACTTCATATTCAGCTGTTTTACGCATGTTCTGAATTTTGTTTACCAGTTCTCGAGCAAGACCTTCCTGAATTAGTTCAGGAGATAGTTTTGTTTCTATTGCAACGAGAATTTCACCTTCGGCCGCCACAACAAGTCCGGCTTTTGGAACTCTTTCAATGACTACATCATTCTGATCAAGTTCAAAAGGTGTGCCATCAATAGTTATTGATGCCGTTCCGCCATTGACAATTGCAGCAAGTTCTTCTGAATTTAGTTTTGCAATTTCTTTTGCAGCGAATTTCACCTTTGGTCCAAGCTTTGGTCCAAGATTCTTGAAAGCGGCTTTTGCCTGATAATCAGCAAGTACACCTTCGTTGTCGTTTGTAATAACTGCTTTAACATTCAGTTCATCTTTGATGATATCCTGAAGAGCCTTTATGTACTCAAGAGATTGTTTGTCTTTTGTAACGGCATGAATTGTTGCAAGAGGCTGTCTTACCTTCAAGTTGTTGTCAGTACGCAATTGACGTCCCATTTTGACAATTGACATGGCTAGTTCCATCTGTTTTTCCAGTATAACATCTTTGTCGTCAGCTTGTGTTGAAGGGAAGTCGCATAGATGTACAGATTCAGGCATATCGTCTGTCTTCAGATTGCTATATATGCTTTCACTTATCATTGGTATAAATGGAGCCACGATTTTTGATAGCTGCAGTAGAACATAATGCAATGTTGCATATGCCTGCTGTTTGTCACCATCATCCTGAGATTTCCAGAATCTTCTTCTGCTTCGGCGGATATACCAGTTTGTGAGATTGTCAATGAAACTGACAAATGGACGAATTGCTTTTTGTAGTTCGTAATTATCCATTGCCTCGGTAACATCTTCAATAAGAGTTTCAAGTGAACTACGAATCCATAGGTCAAGAACATTGATCGGCTTCTCTGGTACACCTGAATCAGCTTCCCAATTATCTATGTTTGCATATGTTACGAAGAAACTATATGAGTTCCACAGAGGAATCAGTATATCCCGCATAAGGTGCTGTACGCCAGCTTCAGAAAATTTAAGTTCTTCAGCACGAACGACAGGAGAATTAATCATATACAGACGTATTGCATCAGCGCCATATTGGTTTATTAACTCTTTTGGATCAGGATAGTTTTGAAGTCTTTTACTCATTTTCTTGCCATCTTCGGCAAGGATGAGTCCATTAACTACTACGTTTTTGAATGCAGGTCTCTTAAACAAGGCTGTTGATAGTACTGTAAGAGTATAGAACCATCCTCTAGTCTGATCAAGTCCTTCAGCAATAAAATCACCTGGAAAATGAGTTTCAAAGTTCTCTTTGTTTTCAAAAGGATAATGACATTGAGCATAAGGCATTGAACCACTTTCAAACCAGCAGTCAAGAACTTCCGGGGTTCTGCGATATGTTTTGCCATCTTTTTTGATTAGGATTTCGTCGACATAGTGTTTGTGAAGGTCATCAACTTTTACGCCACTAAGGGTTTCCAATTCTTCCACAGATCCAATACAAATGATATCTTCTTCATCTTCTTCGTTTATCCAAAGAGGAATACATGATCCCCAAAAACGATTTCTACTTATGTTCCAGTCATTTGCATTTTGGAGCCAGTTGCCAAAGCGTTTTTCGCCTACATGTTCAGGAACCCAATGTATTTGGTTGTTATTCTCTATAAGTTCATCTCGCAGATCTGTTACACGGACATACCAGGCATCAATAGCTCTATATACTAAAGGAGTATCAGTTCTGTCACAGAAAGGGTAGCTATGTTTAATTGTGTTTTGATGAATCAGTTTGCCTTCATCTTTCAAGCGTCTGATAATGGCTTTATCTGCATCTTTACAAAATTGACCTTCATAGTCAGGAACAAGAGGTCCGAAGTTGCATTCACGATCTAGCGGGTCAATAAGTTCTATGTTCGCTTCTGTACATATACGATAGTCGTCTTCACCAAATGCAGGCGCCATATGTACAATACCTGTACCATCTTCTGTCGTAACAAAATCATTCTGCAATACCTGGAAGCAGTTTTCACGCCCTTCAAAGTATGGAAATAGAGGTTCATATTTGTGACCGGCAATTTCGTTACCTTTCATTTCTGCAACTATAACATAATCTTCTTCATTTTTGTAGTAAGCCGATACACGGGCTTTTGCCATTATATACACATCATTGTTTTCAGCATTTGCATCTTTGACTGCAACATAATCGATGTCCGGTCCAACGCAGAGGGCAAGGTTTGAAGGCAATGTCCATGGAGTTGTTGTCCATGCAAGAATATATAAATTCTCTGCCCAGTTTTGTTCTGTAAGGATTTTAAATCTTATTGTTATTGCTGGGTCGTGTACATCTTTATAATTGTTTCCAGCTTCAAAATTTGAAAGAGGAGTTGTAAGTTTCCAGCTATATGGCATTATTCTATATGCCTTATATATTCTGTTCTGTTTCCATAGTTGACTGAAAACCCACCAGATGCTTTCCATGTAGGAGGCATCCATTGTTTTGTAGTCATTGTCAAAGTCAACCCAGCGGCCCATTCTAGTTACAGTTTGTCGCCATTCTTCAACATATTTAAGAACCATAGAACGGCACTGTTCGTTAAACACATCTACGCCAATTTCTTGTATTGCGGCTGTGCCTGATAGTCCTAGAGCATCTTGAGCAAGGGCTTCAATCGGCAGTCCATGGCAATCCCATCCGAATCTTCTGTCAACATAGTAGCCTTTCATTGACTGATACCTAGGGATAATGTCTTTTATTGTTCCGGCCAGGAGGTGACCATAGTGCGGAAGACCTGTTGCGAAAGGGGGGCCGTCATAGAACACGAATTCTTTTTTATCTCTATTTTTGTCAAGTTGTTTTTGAAATGTGTTGTTTTCTTCCCAGAAAGCCAGAGATTCGGTCTCTACCTCAGGAAAGTCTGCTCTATTTGATACTGGTTTATACATTGTTGTTCCTTAAAATATTTGTATTAGTCGGCTCTTCATAAATTATTGTGGGTCATTTATATTTGTTCGACCCCTTCCATGCTTCGCTTTTCAAGCTACGCAGGACGCAGTCAGGGTCGTATTGTGTTATTATAACTAACCCCGCATTGCATACGTGGCTAATAAAATTAGACTACTTCCATGCTTCGCCTTCGGCTACGCAGGACACGGTCGTAGTCTTAGAACTGCGAAGCTGTTCAATGTTAATAGCCATGTATGAAATACATGGTTAATTCATTCATTATTAGTGACGACTGCAACGCAGTCGAATATAAAAAATGTATTTACCCACAATAATTTATGAAGAACCTATTAGTTTTCTGTTTTCTGCGAAAAAGTGTATAGTTCATAGTGAACAGTACACAGAAAAAAACTGTGAACGGTAAATGCTAAACTGTAAACTCATGTGTTGCTTCGCAACCTATTTATAAATACCTGCGGAGCTATTCCACAATTTTCAACTTTTAATTAAAAACCATGTTCATCCTTCTATGGCATTTAAACTTAAGGAAAGATACATTATTAATTATTACTTGTCAAAACAAAGATTTATTGATATTATGAGAAAGTTATTTTTTTTGGGAATCTTAATTAATTTCGGGGGATATCACATTTATGAATACAAAGAATCAAAAAGCAATATCTCAGATTGCAGAAGCCTCGGATTATTCTGATATAGAGAATATTTTATTAGATTGTCTTCAAGATGTATGTGATATAGATCTTAAGATAGTTTCCAAGGACAATGCAACGCAATTTGATCCAAAGAGTTGGTCCTATATTTCAATAAGTTCAGACTATATTATTGTTATAAAAACAGTAGCGTTGACCCATGAACTTAAGAGTGCAGTTTTGTTTTTACTTCCATATTTAAAGATTAAAGTTGATAACTTCGCTTTAACAGAGAAGAAAGATTTTTATAAGCGATGTGATTCTCTAACAGGTCTTCAAACTATTGACAGCTTTAGAGAGTCAATGAAAACATCTTATGAAGCCAATAAAGATTGTTTAAATGCACTTGTTATTCTTAATATTCATAGGTTTAAAGTTTTTAACGATTCGTATGGTTATGAAGTGGGTAATAGTTTACTTTCTCATATTGCAGAACAGATAACATTGCTTTTGGGATACAGCTCTTCAATTGTTGCCCGAACTTATGGAGATGAATTTGCATTTTTTCTTCCGGATGTTGAGTCCCGTGATGAAGTAATTACCCTTGCAACAAGCATCCGCAATATTATTGAGATTCCAATTTGTGTTGAGGAGCACCTAATACATATAAACATCAATATTGGAGTTGTCTTTTCTGATTCCATGGAAAAGAATGATACATCTGAAGATTTGATGAGGTATGCCAATGTTGCTTTAGGCTTTGCCAAGGAGAACTATTTTGATAAGCTTCATGTTTTTGACCGACATATTATGGCAAAAATTCAGAGAGACTTATATCTGGACACTGAGATTAATACAGCGATATATATGAATGATTTCCATCTTGTATATCAACCAATTATATCAACTGATAACATTACACTTATTGGAGTTGAAGCACTAATTAGATGGAATCATAAAACTCAGGGAATGATTTCCCCGGCTGAGTTTATTCCACTTGCTGAGAAAACCGGTCAGATATTTGAGATTGAAAAGTTTGTGTTACGCTCTGCTTGTGAATTTATGAGCAAATGTTATGCGGCTGCAAAGGCTAAGGGCATTAAGCATGTTGCATATGCATCTGTCAACATTTCAGGACAGCAGTTGGCTTTTCCTGGTTTTGTTGAATCTGTCGTAGAGGTTCTTGAATCAACAGGTCTGCCTCCAGAGTACCTTTGTCTTGAAATTACAGAAACTGCTCTTATGAAGTTTCCGGATGTTGCAATTAAAGTTTTAGAGCATCTTTATGATTTAGGGATTAAAACAAGTATTGATGATTTTGGCACAGGTTATTCATCTTTGGCATATTTAAATCAGTTTAAAGTAGACACACTAAAGATTGATGGTTCATTTATCAATACATTGTCACAGACCAAAGAAGCCAAGGCTATAGTACAATCTATTTTGACATTGGCTAAGACTCTTAACCTGCATGTTATTGCAGAAGGTGTTGAAGATGTGAACCAGATTTTGATTTTAAAGCAACTTGGCGGAGTTTCTCTACAAGGTTATTATTTTTCCAGGCCGCTTGATGCTGATATTGCCGAAAGATATCTTGTAGAGGCCCTCATAGGTAATCCATTTATACCAGATATAAATCCGAATACAAAAAAGCAAATTTAGAAAGATATTTTATGGCACTGGGTAAGATTGTACATATTGTTGGAGCTGTTATTGATGTTGAGTTTTATGACTCACATCTTCCTGAATTACATAATGCACTTATAGTAAATGATGAAGAACATGGACGGAGTGTAACTCTAGAGGTGGAAGATTTTCTAGGTGATGGTGTTGTCCGCTGTATTGCTATGTCAGCAACAGCTGGGTTGAGTCGAGGTTTGCCTGTAGAAGATACTGGTGCAGCAATTACGGTTCCTGTAGGCGAAGAGGTTCTGGGAAGAGTTCTTAATATACTGGGTGAGCCAATTGATGACAGGGGGCCGATTCCCACATACCGCAGACAATCAATTCATAAAGCCCCCCCATCTTTTGATGAGCAAATGCCATCTGTTGAACTATATGAAACAGGCATAAAATCAGTTGATCTGCTTGCTCCATTCCCAAGAGGAGGTAAAATTGGTTTGTTTGGTGGTGCAGGTGTTGGTAAAACCATGCTGATTATGGAGTTGATTCGAAATATAACAACTGAACATGGTGGTCAGGCTGTTTTTGCCGGAGTGGGAGAGAGAACCCGAGAAGGTAATGATTTATGGCTTGAGATGGATGAATCGGGCGTGCTTAAGAAAACGGTGCTTGTGTATGGTCAGATGAATGAACCACCAGGTGCAAGACTTAGAGTTCCTCTTTCAGCTTTAACACAGGCCGAATATTTTCGAGACAACATGCGTCAGGATGTTCTACTTTTCATTGATAACATTTTTAGATTTGTACAGGCAGGTTCAGAGGTGTCTGCTCTGCTAGGGCGCATGCCTTCGGCTGTAGGCTATCAGCCAACTCTTGCATCAGAGATGGGATCTTTGCAGGAGAGAATTACTTCCACAACTCGTGGTTCCATTACATCTGTTCAAGCTGTATATGTTCCGGCGGATGACATCACAGACCCTGCCCCGGCAACAACATTTGCTCATCTTGATGCAACAATTGTCCTTGACAGAAAGATTGTTGAGATGGGGATTTATCCAGCGCTGGATCCTCTTTCCTCCAATTCAAGGATTCTGGCTCCTGAGTATGTCGGGGAAGAACATTATAAAGTTGCACGAGAGGTTCAAAGAATTCTTCAGAGATATAGTGAGTTAAAGGATATCATTACGATTTTAGGTATTGAAGAATTACCTGATGTTGATAGGTCAACCGTAAACCGTGCTAGAAGAATTCAGCGATTTTTATCGCAACCCAACTTTGTTGCAGAGCAATATACTGGTATTCCAGGGCAGTACGTGACAATTGATGAGACTGTTGATGGGTTCAGGCAGATAGTTAATGGTGAATTAGATGATTATCCTGAACAGGCTTTTATGATGGCAGGATCCATTGATGACGTAAAAAAAAGGGTATAATATGCAGCATTCTATGTTTTGCTTTTCAACCATGCTTATTGCTATTGTTGCAATGGTATTAACCTCGAGCTGTTCTGCCAAACCAGCTCTAATTGAGAAGGCTGTTGTCGCCAAAACTTTACGCCACGACCAGAATAATTTTACACAAGGTCTATTTTTCTACAAAGATTATTTATGTGAAAGTACCGGTATTTATGGAGCTTCACATTTTATTATGACCAAGTATCCGAATGGTGGAGAACAGAAAGAGCTGAAACTGCCAAATCTTTATTTTGGGGAAGGCACCACAATATATGGAAGCAAGCTATATTGGCTTACGTATCAGGCTGGGCTATGTCTTGTGTATGATGTAAAGAAACTCAAGTTTGAAAAGATATTAAAATATATTGGAGAAGGTTGGGGGCTGACACATGGTGAGAAACAGATCATTATGAGTAATGGTTCTTCAACGCTATTCTTTAGAGATCCGGAGACATTCTCAATTGTTAAAAGGCTTGAGGTTAAAGATGGGAAAATACCTGTAGCCAATCTCAATGAGCTTGAATATGTTGACGGCAAGATTTATGCAAATATCTGGCTGACAAGTCAGATTGTTGTCATTGATGCAAAAACAGGGATGGTTGAAAAGAGGATTGATCTTTCTGAACTTGTTCCTGAAAGCACCAAAGAGAATATTGAAGCTGTTGCAAATGGCATTGCGTATGAGCCTACTTCTAAAAAATTGCTTGTAACGGGCAAATTATGGCCAAAGATGTATTTAATTAATTTGTGATAAGAAGTGTATAGTGCAAAGGAATAGCTGTTAACTTTTAGTTGTGAGATTCTTTTTTTGACATCTGTTGAGTAATACAGTAAAATTCGCAAAGTATATAAATGAAATAAGAGATTTAGATTAAACTTTAATAATCAGTTGGGGAATAGAATGGCTAAGATTACATTTTTGGGTGCCGGAAGTAGCGTTTTTATTAAGAATATTATTGGCGACAGCATGTGCCGAGAATCATTGAAAGATTCAGAAGTAGCTTTGTATGATATTGATCCAGTTAGACTGGATGAATCTAAAAGAATGCTTGATACCTTGAATGCTAACATCAACGAAGGCCGGATGACAATTAAGCCTTATCTTGGTGTTGCAAACCGTAAGGATGCACTTCTTGGAGCGTCTTATGTTGTTAATGCAATTCAGGTCGGAGGTTATGAACCCTGTACAGTATGGGATTTTGAAATTCCGAAGAAATATGGATTGCGTCAGACTATTGCAGACACATTAGGCATTGGTGGTATTTTCCGTGGTTTACGTACAGCAAATGTAATGCTTGATATTGCAAAAGATATTGAAGAGGTTTGTCCAACAGCATGGTTGTTGAACTATACAAACCCTATGTCAATTGTGACAGGTTCTGTTTTGCATGGTTCAAATGTTAAGGCTGTTGGTCTTTGTCACTCTGTTCAGGGGTGTGCTAATGGCTTGTTGAATCATGTTCTTAAGATGGACAAGAATATGGATGATGTTCAGTGGAAAATTGCAGGTATTAACCATATGGCATGGTTGCTTGAGATAACTGAAAATGGCAAAGATTTGTATCCTGAAATAAAGAAAATTGCAGCAAAAAAAGTTCTCGAAGCTCGTAAAGAGGGTGCAGAGAAGTTTGGTGACATGATTCGCCTAGATATGATGAGAAATTTTGGTTATTATATTACAGAGTCTTCAGAGCATGCTGCAGAGTATTATCCTTACTGGATTAAGAGTAAGTATCCTGAATTCATAGAAGAGTTTAACATTCCTTTGGATGAATATCCAAGACGTTGTATAAATCAGATTGAAGGTTGGAAGAAGCAGGCTTCAGAATTTATTGGTAATTCAGAATTAACACACGAACGTACACATGAGTATGGTTCTCTGATTATGGAAGCAATGGAAACAGATGTACCCGCAAGAATTGGTGGTAATGTGATGAACAATGGTGTAATTACAAACTTGCCAAAGGATGCAATTGTTGAAGTTGCATGTATGATTGACAAGAATGGGGTTCAGCCCACATATGTTGGTGACTTGCCATTGCAGTTGGCCGCTTTGAACAGAACCCATATCAATGTTCATTCAATGGTTATTGATGCTGCATTGAATTTGAAGAAAGATTCAATTTATCAGGCTGCTTTTTTGGATCCTCATACATCATCAGAGCTTTCTCTTGATACAATCAGAGAAATGTGTGATGAGTTTATGGAAGTTGAAAAAGATTGGTTGCCGGAATACAAATAATTTAGAGAGACGTGATAAATCGCGTCTGTACGAGGGGCGAGACGCATCTCGCCCATATAAAGAGGAAAAGATGAGAATACAACCGTTTGCGACTTTGCGCCCACAAAAAGGCACCGAGAAAGATGTTG
>Ga0209414_1001299_pt1 | contig 11833 bp, 9 predicted proteins | sample LakVidmifraction_4_FD_181154 | JGI IMG/M metagenome (GOLD analysis project Ga0209414, IMG submission 181154) | Hypersaline microbial communities from Lake Vida, Antarctica - Brine Hole Two &gt;0.2 micron (SPAdes) (version 2) | ecosystem: Environmental > Aquatic > Non-marine Saline and Alkaline >... | reverse complement strand
AGCCTTTGCCAATGAGCTGTTGGCAGGCAAGAAGGGAGCCAAGAATCAAGATAGTGCACAGGAAGAGCTTCATAGCATTGACGATGCCCTGGTAGCATACCCCGAACTCAATTTGGCCATAATCTCGGTGCCTGGCATCTATGCCACCCACCAAGCGCGTAAGGCGTTGCATAAGGGCATGCATGTCATGCTCTTCTCCGATAATGTCTCCCTAGAGGATGAGATCGCCCTCAAGAAGGAAGCCCTTGCAAAGGGTTTGCTGGTCATGGGACCTGACTGTGGTACAGCCATCATAGCTGGAAAGCCCCTGTGCTTTGCCAATGTCGTCAAGGGTGGCCCTATAGGAGTCGTGGCAGCTTCCGGTACAGGACTGCAGGAGGTCACATCCCTCATCGACCGGTATGGTGGAGGCATAAGAGTAGCCATTGGTACCGGCGGGCGGGACCTGAAGAACAAAGCTGTGGGAGGTCTCATGATGAGCCTGGGCATAGCTGCCCTTGCTTCTGATACCCAGACATCAGTCATTGTTGTGGTTTCCAAACCCCCAGCCGCTGAGGTAGTGCAATCCATCCTTTCTGCCCTTGCAGCTTCTGGAAAGCCCTCGGTAGTGCATTTTATCGGTTCCGACCCATCACAATACCCATCCTACGAATCCATACACTGGACAAGCAACCTGGAAGAGACAGCACGGGTGGCCCTCTCCTTGTCAGGTACCAGAGTACCACCTCGTGAGCACCACGACAGTTGGCCCTTTGACCTCGACCATGAGACCATCGACGCCTTGGTGAAGAAAGAGTCCTCTTCCTTCCTTCCCGAACAGAATAACTTACGCGGTTACTATACAGGAGGGACTCTTGCAGACGAAGCCTGGCTTGCCTTATCTGCCATCCCAGGAGGTGTCTGGTCAAACAACCACACCAACCCGGCCTTTGTTCCAAAAGATCCTCATGTCTCGGTAGGAAATACCATAATTGACCTTGGTGATGATGTCTTTACCGTAGGGAGACCCCATCCCATGATCGATCCCTCTACCAGAGTGGACCGCATCCTTGAAGAGAGTGACGACCCTTCTATCGCTGTCATGCTGTTGGACTGCGTGCTTGGCTATGGTTCCTGTGACGACCCGGCAGGTTCTATGGTCCCTGCCTTGCTGAAGGCAAAAGAGGGTGCCTCCAGTCGTGGAGGCTACCTCTGTGTCATCGCCTCGGTGACCGGTACCTTCGCTGATCCCCAGGGCTTTGCTTCTCAGGTTGCCAAGCTTGAACAGGCTGGGGTGGTGGTGATGAGTTCCAACTACCAGGCGGTGCAGCTGGCGAGGCGTATCATCGTTCAGGAGTATGGTCCTGGTAAAGAAAAGACAATCACTGTTGCTAGTACTGTCGCAAAGCCATCCACTGGCAAAACAAAAGGCAGTGTAAAAGCACTACCTGCTTTGAAGGTTGCACCTGTGCTCTCCCTCTTCAAGGAAGTTAAGGTGGTCAACCTGGGCCTGCAGAGCTTTGCCGACAACCTTGGTTCTTCTGCTATCCATCTCGACTGGAGACCACCTGCGGGTGGCGACCTTAAGCTGATACAAGCTCTTTCTTGTATCGATAGCCTTAGCTTAGTCGAATCTGCCAATGCAACTGCCATTGAGAAGGTCCTGCAAGGAAAGCCCCAGCTTCTGGGCATCGCCAAGGCCCTTGATGTCATCCCTGGCATGAGGGAGAACCTTGTCCTGCATGCAGGTCCTCCTGTCAGCTGGGAGCGGATGTGCGGCCCCATGAAAGGTGCTGTGATAGGTGCCTTATTGTATGAGGGTAAGGCAAAGAGTGCAGAAGATGCCGTCTCTCTGGCAGCATCGGGAGCCATAGACTTCGAACCCTGCCACCATCATAGCTGTGTAGGCCCGATGGCAGGGATCATTACAGCCAGCATGCCTGTCTGGATCCTGGAGAATGCAACCTTTGGAAACAGGGCATACGCAACCCTCAACGAAGGGTTGGGCAAGGTCCTGCGCTATGGCGCCTACTCAGAGGAGGTGATCGATCGCCTCAAATGGATAGAGAAGAGTCTGGCACCCATTCTTAACAAGGCGCTTTTGGCTCATGGTCCTGTGGACATGCGAAGCATCATAGTGCAGGCCCTGCAGATGGGAGACGAGTGTCATAACCGCAACAGGGCCGGCACATCCCTGATGATCCGCGAGCTTGCCCCGTATTTGGTGATGCTCTCAGAGAAGAAGGAAGAACTGGCAAAAGTCTTCTCCTTCATGCATGCCAACGACCACTTTTTCCTCAACCTCTCCATGCCGTCGGCAAAATGCACGATGGATGCGGCTTCTCATATCAAGGGCAGTACCCTCATCGTCGCCATGGCCCGAAATGGCACGGACTTTGGAATACGCCTCTCTGGTCTTGGCGATCGTTGGTTTACCGCCCCTGCTTCCATGGTCGAAGGGCTCTACCTTCCAGGCTTCAAGGCGGAGGATGCAGCACCCGATATCGGGGACTCTGTCATCACCGAGACCTCAGGCTTTGGTGCTTTTGCAATGGCGGCGTCTCCTGCAATTGTGAAGTTTGTCGGAGGCTCTCCTGCGGACGCCATCATGTACACTAAGAGGATGTACAGCATAACCATGGCAGAGAACAGGGAGTACCGCATCCCCGTTTTGGACTTCCGCGGAACCCCTACAGGCATCGATGTGAGAAAGGTCGTTGAGAGTGGCATCCTGCCGGTCATCAACACCGGCATCGCACACAAGGAGCCTGGGATAGGGATGGTTGGGGCAGGGTTGGTAAAACCCCCCGCCTCGTGCTTCAAGGACGCTCTTATGGCTTTTGCCGACGAATATTGCGCCGGTTGATCATATCGAAAAAAGGAGATTGTGATGAAAGTAATAGATCTTACCATTCCTTTGGGTATTGGCACTCCCCCGTGGCCAACATACATCCCCCTGCAGGTCCAGTATTTCAAGAGGCTTGCACCCAATGGCGCCAATGGGCAAGTGGTGACGCACTCCAACCATGTGGGAACCCATCTTGATGGGGAGATTCACTTCTACACCCCAGGTAAGGACATCGCCCAGCTGGACATGGACTTCCTCGTTCATGAGGGAGCTATCGTAGACCTCTCGGATGTGTGTTCCGATTATGATGTCTACACCTCCAAGATGGTCGAAGACCGCGTGGAGGTGAAGGAAGGGGACATCCTGCTGATCCATACAGGCTTTCACCATTACGGATGGGACCAGCCGACAGGAGACGAGATCAGGTACATGATCAAGCATCCCGGTCCCGACCGCGAGTTCGCCGAGTGGGCAAAGAAAAAGAAGCTTCGCTGGATCGGTGTGGACTGCGGAAGCGCAGACCACCCCATGAACACCAAGATCCGCGAATGGATGCCCCGAGAGGCTAAGCAGTGTGATGCACACTTCCAGGAGAAGTACGGCAAGAGCCTTGATGAGTTCTTCACCGATGACAAGTACCAGCTGATGCACATCGAGATGTTCAACCATGGCATCATCCATGCTGAGTGCGTAGGCGGTGATATTGATCTGCTGTTGAACCAGAGGGCGGTCATAGGCTGTTACCCCTGGCGGTTTGTCGACGGGGAGTCCTCCATAGCAAGAATCGTCGCCCATGTTGAGGATGACCGCTATGAGGAATTGATGAAAAAGAAGGCCAAGGCAGAATTGACCCGGTTCGGGGATGTTGCTGGGGCCAAGAATGCTTGGTTGCACGAAGAGGCAAAAAAGAGATAGTTCTCAAAAAGGAGACAAGTATGGCGTTGGATGCAATGGAAAAGACCCTACGACCGCCGGAGATTCTGCTCAAGCCCTATCCTGCAAAAATGATAACATTGGCTTCAGGGGAGAAGATGGTTGTTCGTGAGGCCAAGCGCGAGGAAGTTGGGGCCCTGCTGGGCACCCTCTATCCTCTGTTTGGGGTTGCCAAGGATTTCTACGATATCGTTGCTGTGCGCATGTATTCGGAGATCTTGGGCTGGTATCGTTACCGTGTTGCCAATGAGTTCGTGCTGGTGGGCACGGTCAATGGCGTCATCGCAGGGATTGTCACCAGTCGACATGTGACTCCCAAGATGGGCATGAGCCTGCATACCCTTACCATCAAGCGTGGTTTTAGGGTGGGAGCTCAACTGTTCGCCGCTAAGATGGAGCACCACCTTGAAATCCTCGGTGAGGATGAGGTGTACATCGTTGCTGAGAGTCCCAATGGGTTCAAGAGGTGGATGATCGAGTACCAGCTTGAGGACCGCTCCTCACTTTTTCCTGAGGTGAGGCATGAGTTGGGAGGAGTTCCGACCTTTGTGCTGACACGCCCTCTCTGGGACGCTGTTCGAGACGTCAAATGCACTGGGGTACGACCGGTAACTCCTGAAGACCTCAAGTCTTCAGAAAAGCTGATCATGCCTAGCGAATATCCCCAAATCCCGGGGTTCAAGAGGTAGGCCATGGCTAATGTAGGAATTGTTGGAATCGGACATACGAAATTCGGTAATTCTTCAGAATATGATCTTTCGGACGTTTTGGCCTATGCGGCCACCAATGCCTTGGAAGATGCTGGGTTTCTCGCACGGAGAAAGGAAGTCGACCAGGTCATTGTTGGCAACATGGCCAGCGGCCTGTTCTGTCACCAGAGCGCTGTCGCCTCGGCTTTGGTCTCCCGCATGGATATGGAGCCTGTTCCCGCCGAACTGGTGGAGAACGGCCCTGCCTCCGGTGCAAGTGCCATCAAGCTGGGGTACATGGCTGTAGCCAGTGGCATGGCTGATATCGTGCTGGTCGTGGGAGGAGAAGTGATGCGCAAGGTCACCGGCTGGGTCGGTACCGACTATGTGGCAACCATGCTCCATACCGATGCCGAGTACAATATGGGCTTGACTCTACCTGCCTTTGGAGGGATGTTCACCCGCATGTACATGGAGCGCTACGGCATGACCGAACGCGACCTTGCACTGCTTGCGGTGAAGAACCATGCCAATGGGGCAAAGAACAAGTATGCCCATATCCAGGCACCCTGCACGATAGAGGCCATCGCAGACGGACCTGATGCATCGGTGGTGAACACCTATGTTGCAGAGCCTCTACGCATGTACTCCACCTGCCCGGTCAGTGACGGGGCGGCTGCCCTGTTGCTAGTGAATATGGACTCGCCCAAGGCTAAGTATTTCACCAAGAAACCCATTAGGATCGCAGGCATCGCAAGTGCCACCGATACCCACTGCGTACACAACCGTAAGGATCCTCTGATGCTCAATGCTGTGAGGATAGCGGCTGAGAAGGCCTATGCTATGGCGTCTCTCAAACCTTCGGACATCTCGTTTGCCGAGTTGCATGATGCATTCTCCATCCTGGAGTTTGCCATCAGTGAGGAGGTGGGATTTTTCGAACGGGGAAAAAGCTTCCTTGCTGTGCGCAAGGGTGAGACAAACATCGACGGAAGGCTGCCCATCAACACCTCAGGAGGTCTGAAGTCCAAAGGACACCCTGTAGGGGGTACTGGAGTCTCCCAAGCGGTGGAGCTGGTCAGGCAGTTGCGTGGAGAAGCTGAGAAGGGCAGACAGGTCCTCGATCCCAAGTATGGCATGTCAGTCAACTTCGGTGGCTTTGGCAACAACGTTGTTGCACTTATCTGCGCAAAGGAGTAGGGGGTGATCTATGATTGATTTCAGCATGTACGACCATAAGGAACCGACGATTGAAGCGTATAAATGCCAGAAGTGCGGCGCCATTTACTATCCTGCACCTATGGTTTGCAGTGGGTGTGACGCCAGGCGCGATCCTGTGACCGGAAAGGGATGGGAGAAATTCGACCTTGAAGGCCCTTGCGTCCTTCTCTCCTGGACACGGCTTTGGAACTTGCCCGAAGGGTACACCAAAAAGAATATGCTTTTTGGTATCGTACAGTTCGAAAACGGGTTGCGGGCCTCTGGACAGCTGGAGGTGGACGATCCCAAGACGGGGATGGCCCTTCACTCCACTGTCATCGAAAGCGATGAGAGGCCCGGCGATCCGGTGCATGTATTCGTGTTCAAAGAATAGTTTCCTAGGGGAGGTTTGCCATGGGCGAACGTTCACGCAGTGTCTCTATCTACAATACTCTGGCTGAACGCATCATTACGTGGTCCTATTCACCTGGGCATAGGTTTACCGAGGAGGAGCTCTGCTGTGAGTTCGGGGTGAGCCGCTCCCCTGTTCGTGAGGCACTTAACAGTCTTGTTTCTGCGCGCCTCATCGAAAAAGAGGCGCATAAGGGGTATTCGGTTAGGCTCATTGACCTCAGAGAGGTCAACGAGCTCTATGATACCCGTTTGGTTTTGGAACTGGAGGTCGTCAGCCTCTTGTGCAATAAAGGTATTGAGGCATCGCTCCTCAAAGAGTTGAGGACGCGCTGGCAAGCCATTGTTGACAGGTTGCCGGAGGTAGTAGGCGTCTCAGCTTTTGAAGATGAGTTGTTCCATGACAGTCTTTCCCAGGCTGCAGGGAACGAGGTGCTAGCCCAATTGCTCAGTGACATCTCCAGGAGGATACATTTTGTCAGGCTAAGTGACATAACTGATCCACAACGGCTTGAAAGGACAAGCCATGACCATCTGAAGTTGCTCGATGCATTGGAAAAACAGGATTGCAAAGAGGCACAGCAAATAATGAGACTGAATATTCTCTGGGGAAAGGAGAAGGTTGATTCTGCCATCAAGGAGGCACTCTTTCATGCACACCACATGGCCTAGTGGACAAGTATTGCGTATGGGCTCCCATTTTTCCCTAGAACCTAGGGCTGTGTCGGTGCACTCTGTCTTCCACTCTGCCTTGAATCTCATTGATGAGAGTAATTCTCTCTATACGCTGGTGATGCACAGGGAGCAACTGCACCCTTGTTCTGCCTTGGTTAGCTTTTCTGATCCTTCCTCTGGTTTTGATGAACTTGAATTCACCCAAGCAGAAGAGGGGATGTTCAAGGAGGGAGAGCTCTTTTTTGATTGCGGCATCTGGGTCTCCTGTAAGGGGGCAAAACGCGTACACCCTTCAGAAGAGGTTCCTCCACAGCTTGCTAGCGTTGATGTCTCCTACCTTCGCTCCCAGATGAGGATCCTCTCAGGTCTACAACAGGAGAAACAGACAGCTTTGGCTGTGGAGGCGTTGTTCGCCCCTACTTCAGAGCTAAACACAATATCGAATTTGGTATCTTTCAATGCAAAACTCTTAAAAAAGAGTGTACAGACTACAGATAGTGCTTTGGCAAGGCGGGGCTTAGAAGGCCTGTTGGGCCTTGGACCGGGGGCAACCCCTAGTGGTGATGACTTCATCTGTGGCTTTTTCCTGGCTCTGCATATGTGTCAGTCCTCTTCTTTCGGACAGGACTTGCAAAGCTACTATAGTGCTATCACCAAAACTCTTTCTTCTCTTATACGAAAACCCATTCCTATCACCACAGACATTTCATTGCAATTGTTGGGCCTTGCTTCTGAAGGGTTGTTTTCCCAACCCCTCATCGCAATGGCGAAGAGCTTTTCCAGCCATGGTGCAGATAGATCATCATGGGAAGCTCTTGCTGCGTATGGACACAGTTCTGGCCTTGATGCAGGTCTCGGTTTCCTTTTCGCTCTCTCTGTCCTGCTGCCGGATTTCGAATACAAGGGGGAAGTATGCTAGTGAAATTTGCTTACAAGGCTCCACTGTCAAGGGAGCAGTTGCTGGATATGCTTGCAACAGAAAGCTCAGATCTGAAGCTTCTGGCCGGGGGGACCGATTTGCTGGTCAACATCCGTAATGGTGTCTATCGTCCCCAGTCAGTGGTTGATCTCAAGAAGATCCCAGGCTTTGATGCCATAACATGGGATAAGAAGGCTGGATTGGCCATTGGCCCTGCTGTTACCATCAATGCAGTCCTTACTAATGCCAAGGTACGACAGCACTATCCTCTGCTCTGTGCTTGTGCCAAAGACCTGGCCTCCTATCAGATTCGTAATCGTGCAACGGTGGTGGGCAATATCGTTAATGCTTCGCCTTGCTCGGATATGGCTCCGGCCCTGCTCTGCCTCGATGCCACTGTTTTGATCGAGTCAAAACAGGGCAAGAGGGTGATTCCTATTGCTGAGTTCTTCACTGGGGTCAAGCGCACAGTGTTGCAAAAAGGTGAGTTGGTCACTTCCATCCATATTCCTGCCGATAAGGCAGGTGTGCAAGGTGTCTACAGGAAACTGAAGAGGATCCAAGGCCACGACCTTGGCATCGTCGGGGTGGCTGTCGCCAACTTTGGAGATGGTGCAAGGATTGCCGTAAGCTCTTCCGCTCCCACACCTGTGGTTACGCCTCTGTTACGCCTTGACCTCTCCCTGCCCAAGGTATTGGAGGCAGTGAATGCGATCATAAGGCCCATCAGTGATGTGCGCTGTAGCAAGGAGTACCGCTCCTTTATGGTGGGTGAGTATACCAAGCGGTTGTGGAAGGAGGTGATCTCATGAGAATCACGGTAAAAGTCAACAATATAACGTATGAAAGGGATATAGAGGAAAACAGGACCCTGCTGAGGTTCCTGCGCGAGGACCTGGGCCTGATCGGCACTAAGGAAGGGTGCGGCTCCGGTGAGTGCGGAGCCTGTACGGTCTTCTTCAACGGCAAGACGGTCAACTCCTGCATGGTCCTTGCTGCAGAAGCTGATGGCTCTGTCATCGAGACCATTGAGGGCGAGGCTCGTGGTGGGATGCTGTCGGTCTTGCAGAAGTCTTTTGAGAAGCATGGCGCTGTGCAGTGCGGCTTTTGTACTGCGGGGATGATCATGAGTGCACGCGAACTTATCCACCACCATCCCCATCCCACTAGGGAGGAGATCCAAGAGGGGTTGGAAGGCAATTTCTGTCGGTGTACCGGTTATGAACAGATCATTGAGGCCATTCTCGATGTAACCGGAGGCTACGAGCCTAAGGAGGAGTTGAGTTATGTATGAGACCCTCGACCGTACCCTTTTGAACCAAGTGGGTAAAAGTGCGACAAGACTCGATATCTCTGAAAAGTTGACTGGAGAGGCTGTCTATGCCAGTGATATGGTCTTTCCCGGTATGCTCTATGCCCAGATAAAGCAGAGTCCTCATGCGAGGGCGAAGATCCTCAGTATCGATACCTCCAAGGCAGAGGCCTTATCTGGGGTTCGCGCTGTCCTTACCGGTGATGAGCTGGAGTATCGCCTGGGCCTCTATGTGGTGGACAAGTATATCCTTGCCAAGGGGGAAGTCCGTCACTATGGGGAGGCCGTGGCTGCCGTGGCTGCAGAGACCCTTGCGATAGCCAAAAGGGCTGTCGAACTGATAGAGGTCGAGTACGAGGTGCTCACCCCGGTCCTCAACCATATGGACGCCCTGAAGGCGGATGCACCTTTAGTCCATCCTGATCTTGGCTCCTATGACTACATTCAGGCTGTCTTCACCCCCATCCCAGGAACTAACATTGCTAACCTGACCAAGCTGCGTAAGGGCGATGTGGAGCAGGGCTTCTCTGAGGCCGCCTACATAGTGGAAAGGGAGTATGACAACCCCAGTGTGCAGCATGTCCCGATGGAGACACATGTGGCCATCGTGAAGTGGGGCCTTGGGGATAAGGTTACCATCCATACCAGTGCGCAGTCCCCCTTTACCGTGCGTAATCTCTTTTGCAAGACCTTCGGTTTGCCTTTGAACAAGGTAAGGGTGATCATACCCTATGTTGGGGGCGGCTTCGGGGGAAAGGCGGGCATTCATATCGAGCCTTTGACAGCGTGCCTCTCCAAGAAGGCAGGGGGGCTTCCTGTCAAGTTCCAAGCTACGCGAGAGGAGGAGTTTTCATTGCTTCCTTGTCGCAGTGCGTTGACCTACCATATCAAGACAGGTGTTTCCGAAGAGGGTAAGATTCTTGCCCAGAGGATGGATATGTACTGGGATGCTGGGGCGTATGCCGATTATGCGGTGAATGTAACCCGTGCTTCAGGCTACTCGGCATCAGGGCCGTATGAAATTCCCAATGCTTGGGTCGATGCGTATACCCTCTATACGAACAAGCCCTATGGCACTGCCTATCGTGGTTTTGGACACGTGGAGTTTCACTGGGGTATCGAGCGTCATATGGATCTGGTTGCCCATACCATAGGCATGGACCCGGTGGAGTTCAGGCGCCTCAATGCCCTCAGACCAGGTTCGATCACCTTGACGGGGGAGAAGATAACCGACCACACAGGCGATGTCATAGCCTGCATGGATGCTGCTGCCAAGGCCATTGGCTATGGAAAGAAGACAAAAGCGGAGCGCCAGAGGGAGAAGGAGACAGGCCTTAAGATAGGCAAGGCCGTAGCCATCCTACAGAAGGCTCCTGCCATGCCCAGCAATACCGCCACCGCTGCCATTGTGAAGATGAATGGTGACGGCACCGTCGCTGTCACAGTAGGGTTGACTGAGATAGGGCAGGGTTCGACCACAGCTCTCGCTCAGATAGTAGCAGAGCGGTTGGGCTTCAGGCTGGACCAGGTGTCTGTCAAGGTGGAGAAGGATACCGATAGTGATCCTTATGACTGGCAGACAGTTGCTTCCAAGGGCCTGGTGATGAGTGGCAATGCGTGTATCCTCGCGTGTAAGGATTTGTTGGCAAAAGGGTATAGGGTAGCTTCTAATGTCTTGAAGGCATGTGAGGATGACCTCTCCCATGATGCACAGGCTGTCTATATTCGCCATAACCCTGAGAATAGGATTGCTTGGCCCAAGATAGCCTTGGGGTATGCCTATCCCGATGGGATGGGCATAGGCGGGCCTCTGATAGGGGTCGGCAGCTACATTGCCCAGGGTCTTTCAAACCTTGACAAGGAGACCGGCCAGGGCAAGCCCGCCCTCGATTGGACCTTTGGGGCCCATGGCATCATCTGTGAGGTGAATCCTGTTACCGGTGAGTATGCAGTAAGAAAGATTGCCTCAGCCTTTGATGTAGGCAAGGTAGTGAATCCTCAGTTGCTCAGGGGTCAGATAATTGGTGGTATGCTCCAAGGCTTGGGCACTGCCATGTGCGAAGGATATATCTATGATGAGAAAGGTCATCTACTCAATCCTTCCTTCACGGACAACAAGATACCTACGGCTAAGGACCTTCCTTTTGAGATAGAGGCCATTGCTGTGGAGAATGTCCAGATTGATGGACCCTATGGTGCACGTGGTGTTGCCGAACATCCGATGATCTCAGTTGCTCCTGCGTTGGGAAATGCGATTTTCCAGGCTGTAGGAGCCGATCTGAGTCATATGCCGATACGATCCGAGGACGTATGGAGGGCTATGGAGAACAGGACGCCGATCGACAATTGGATCACAAAGACTCCGGTTGGATCGTGTAGGACTGTTCCTGTTTCTGGATCTCAAACGCCCAAACGGGCGATAGAGCCATAAAGAGAAGGAGGAAACAACAACAAGAATTAGAAAACGTGTACTGAAAAACAATTCCGGGCTTGTGTCTTTGTGCAGAGGATCCGGAGCGAATTGGAGGTTTTCATAGGAGGACGCTATCGTGGCTAAAAAAGATTTGACTGGAAAAAACATCGTATTTGGACTCCAGCACACCTTTGTAATGTTCGGTGCAACCGTATTGGTGCCGATGCTGACAGGCTTGGATGTAGGAGTGACGTTATTCGCTGCAGGTGTTGGAACACTGTTGTTTCATGTAATCACCAAATTCAAGGTTCCCGTATTCTTGGGAAGCTCGTTTGCGTACATCCCGGGTATCATTGCCATAGGGGCTACACAGGGGATTGAGTATGCCTTAGGAGGCATAGTCATCTCCGGTCTTCTCTATATCGTCGTTTCCATCATATTCAGGTTTGTGAAG
>Ga0209414_1001297_pt1 | contig 11842 bp, 25 predicted proteins | sample LakVidmifraction_4_FD_181154 | JGI IMG/M metagenome (GOLD analysis project Ga0209414, IMG submission 181154) | Hypersaline microbial communities from Lake Vida, Antarctica - Brine Hole Two &gt;0.2 micron (SPAdes) (version 2) | ecosystem: Environmental > Aquatic > Non-marine Saline and Alkaline >... | reverse complement strand
TGCATCGAATATTTCATTCGCATCTAATCTCACTTGTCTAACACCTAACCTAATGGTATTAGCCAACTTCATATTGACTTTGTCATTTTCATCTACTACTATAATAGAATCTAATTGCTCACGCATTTTTGAAACTCCATCAAATACCTTGTTAAGTACTGATTGAACTTCGTTTCTTTTTTCAACTGAAACACCTTTTGCCATTTCTTGAATTTCTACTGGTAATACTTCGTTTTTCATAATTTCTATTTGTTAGTATATTTTCCTTTTGCTCGGTCCCGGTCGTATGTAAAGACTTCTGAATGCACTTCACTAAGAAATGATTGTATGCTTATCAGCTGGTGTATTTCATCATCCTGACCGCTTTTATTCGGATCTAAATGCTCCATTCTATCGTTTAATCTTTCTGCTAGATTCAATAGGATAGATTCAAATTCATTGATGTCAATTCTGGGTTTCATAATTTCTGTACTGGTTATCTGATCTGAAATAATTTGATTAATTCTTGCTTCGGCTGCCATAAATTGGATGTGGTTCATAATTTCTCTCTTTCTTTTATCATTGCATTCGCTATTGTAGCGTTTATTCTGCCTAATGATTCTAATAATTCAGAGGCATTTTTAGAAACCTTTGAAGCTTGATCTACATATTTATATAAGGCATTTTCCAGTCTGGGGTAATACCATTCGTCAGAGGATTTTATTTTCTTTTCCTCCCCATCTTTAATAATGGTTTTTTCTTTTTCATATTTTAATATGAAATTATTAGCATCAAATTCAATTCGGTAGTTTTCGTCCAGTGTTATCATAATTTCTGTACTTTATCGTTTTGCTCATTTATATTGTGTGCAATTTCTGCACTGGCTCGTTTTATTGATCCCAGTAGATCGGCTATAATGGTTTCATTTTTACGTCCATTCTTTAAAATGCTGGATATTGTTTGATGCGTATATCCGTATGTATATACTAATACCCTTGATCCGGTTGGGGCTATTTTCCAAGCCGTTCTTAATCTCTCTAGTGTTTTCATAAATTTTGCGTATTAAAATAAGATTCGATAATAAAGGGATCCTCCATTAGGTAAATTCTCGCTTGGTCCTGATGTTTTTCATTCTCTTTATTATCGTGAAAATCAATAATTAATTTTTCAATAAATAATAATTGCTTTTCGCTTATTTTCACATCACCCATTTCTGTAAATTCAGATTCATTAATATTGTAATTAAACCAGAAATCGCTTAGATCATAGAAATTATAAATTCCATCACCTGCATACTCCAAAACCGAATTAGTACAATGCGTTTTAAATTCTTTTGCTTTCATAATATTAAAATTCTGATGCAACATTAATAAATTCCTCTTTTACTAAGTCTCCTTCGTAAGTTTCGCAGTAATCTTCAAACTCGTTATTTCCAGTTGATCCTTCAAATTTTTGATCTTCATCAAAATCAATTCCCTCAACCATTCCTACAGATGCTTTTATATTTCCGTAAATAACAACTTCAAATTCATTATCTCTATTTTCCATTGCAAAAAGAGTGTTATCCCAATCAATCATATCTTCATTTATTTCTGCCTGAAGGATTACAAATCCATCTTTCTGTAAGTGATTATTAATATCTTTAGCGTGATCTTCAGCGAATATTTCGCAAAGTGTCCAAGAGCAACCAATATTAGTAGTTTTTATTTCTTCTCCTTCATTTAGTAGTATGCTTCTGTAGATTTTCATCGTGTTAGTTTTATTTGTTATACAAATATACGTTATATTGTAGTTGCACGCAATAGCATATTAATACTTTAACAAAATATTAACATAGGCTGTTTATTTTGGAGTTTCAATATCTAGTCCGCAATTCCCGCAATACTCCCCATTTCTGATTAATGGGAAATCACATTGGCAATAGTCTTTTGGTTTCATAGGTTACTTATTTATTTTTTATCTCTTTTTGCTGTGAATCTAGGGTCACCGTCCAAGTATTTTATTACATCCCATAAATCATCTAAAACGATTGTGCCAAGTGGGAGTAAATTTCCCTTTCCGTCTTTTACGCCTGATAAATAAATAGCTAAGTCTTTTAATGATTGCGTACTTATTTCTATTTTTTCTTGTTTTTCTTGTTTTGCTTTCATAGTTTAGTTTCTAAACATTTTATTCATTGGCACTTTAAAGAAGTCTGCCATTAACTCAATGGTTTTCATACTAATATTTCCCTTTAATTTAGAAGATAATAGCTGTTGAGACATTCCTAATTTTTCAGAAAGTTCTTTATCACTCTCTATTTCATTAAAAGCCATTAGAATGTTTATCCTTGTTTGCTTCCTTGTCGTTTTTATCTTTTTATCAGACATCTAATATAAATATTGTGATTAATAATACCGTAAATATACAACATCTTTTATAATAAATCAATCTTTTATTTGTTTTTATCCAAAACTTATTTGTATCTTTGATTATTAGAAACAATTAAAACCACGAATTATGAAAACCGAAATTAGCGCAACAAAATTAATTGCCAGGACAATCACTATTACACTTATTTTAGTGTTCGTTTTTTACTCATTAGTTACTTATGGGATTCCTGTAAATTAAAAAAGCAATGAGAGAATTAAGATTTGATATTATCTTTTGGGATTCTATAAATCCGAAAACAATAGAACATATTTCTATTGAGGAAGCGTATAGAGAAAATTATATTGAGGTTAAAAATAATACTATAATCCCAACTGATGAATGTACCATTATCAGGCAATACACAGGCTTTAAGGACAAAAACGGAAATGAAATATATGAAGGCGATAACTTAACAGATGTAGTTGAAACTGACGAAGGAAAAGTAAATAGCAAACAGAAAGTATTTTGGAACGCACCAACAGGAAGTTGGCATTTAGATAATAGTTTTGAGCAGGACGAAACTAATAGTACTGAATTATGGCTTGAATTGAATGATTTTCAATATGAAATACTAATTAAATAAGAATTGAAATGGGATTAACACCGAGAGAAAAAGCAATTGACACTTATAACTACTTTAGAAAGAAAATGCCTGTGTTGGCTGCAAATGGAAAAGCAAAAAAAGAAGGATTGCTTTTTATTGATAGGCAACTAAAAACGCTAAAAGCAGCTAAGATATATATATATACTACAGAAGATGTAGAATATTGGCAAGAGGTAAGGAATGAATTAGTAAATCTTAAATAAGAATAGTTATGACACACACCGAAACAATCAACGGAAAAGAAGTGATCTTTGAAACCGTACGAGTCGCAGAACGCATAGAGCATTCTACAGAACATTTTATGGCTGGATATACCGGAGATCAATTAACCCACACCGCAATAGGCTCTTTTGCCATTGGCAGCGATGATTTTGAGGAAATTAGTTATATTGAGGAAGAGGAAGATTAATAACGTTATGTTTTAATGCTTTTTGCTTAGGCAAACTCTATTGAAAAAGAGTACTTTTTGCAGCAAAACCAAGGATGCAGAAACGAAGAGCCAACCGTAGAACTTGGGTGAGGGTTGGGGGCATTACGCATAACGGTTAAGCTAAGGATAAACGACATGTCTTAGTGCTGATATACAAAAATAACTTATGAATAATAATACAGGGTTTACAATAGATTTTTTTGAATTGATGTTTTTAGCTGAATCTGTCATCCCAGAAGGACCTATCGCACGATCAATGTGTTTTGATGATTTTTCAGAAAAACACTACCATAAAATGAATGAAGATCAAAGGGAACAATTCTTTAATCACGTTCAACAATGTGCTGGTTTTAGTTTAGAAAATGAACAATGCAGACATTTTTACGCAAGGTTTAACCCTAAAAATCACTATGTAGTTTCTTGTTTTTACAATGGAAAGGCAGATGATATAATTTGTTATAGATTTGATGAGGAATATAGAACAACAAAAAATAGATTCGTAAGTAACGAATATATTAAAAATGTGGTTCGCATTATTGCTGAATAACCCCCAACTAATGAAAAGACCTAAGATAAAAGATTATTTTCACGAAAAAACGGAACTATGAGTTGGAACCACCGAATATTAGCCCACGAAGATGGCGAACTGATTTACTTTCAAATTCACGAAGTCTACTATGACAAAGAAGGCACACCCAATGGCTATACAACCAATGGAGTAAGTGTAGGAGGTGATACTATAAAGTCAATCACCTGGACATTAAATAAAATGAAAGAATGCCGGGCTAAGCCTGTCTTATTTGCCGGTGATAAATTTCCTAATGAATATAAAACAGAATAATTATGGACGTAGAAAAAGAAATACAGAACATTTTAGACCGAAACTTCGAAAGAGGGGATAATGCCAAAGCCAAAGAAGAATTATTGATCTTATTACAACGTGAACTATTAATTGCTTACGAAATAGAAGCGGCGAAACCATATCCATACGATATAGAATTGATAGAATCTAAAGTAGATAAATACCTGCTTAGTACGGGTAAATAACAACAAAATATGGATTTAAATATAAATCGAGAATATGTCTCAGGAATGAGCTTTAAAACTGAGGCTATCAGAAAATACAAACATACGTGCGAAAGCAAAGACCCATGCTTAAATGGACTTGTTTTTTATTCTGAAACATTGACCAAGAAAAAGAAAGGATTTTATAGTGGATGGGGAATTGGAAAGACTATTTATTATTTAGAAAAGTTTGAAAATGAGTTTAAAACTATTGACGAATTGTGTAAATATGTCAAGAATAAAACGAAATAATTATGATAATAGAAAGAAAAAATACTGACAAACCATTACTTCTAGCAAGTGTTGGACGTAGTTCTTATTCATTCAGAGCTTGGAGTTTAGAATCTAAAAAAATGATTAATTGGGCGGAGATTAAAAAGTTTGGTAATTTAACAAAATTAATAAGCCTAAATCATATAGTTGTAATGCAAGAAATCGGATTCAAAAATTTATATGAAGGTGATATAATTGAAGATAATGTAGGGAGGGGGGTTGTTGTATATGACCAAAAAAGACATAAGCATATAATTCGGTACTCGGAAAGATCATCAAAGGATTTTAATTCTTTCTTAGATAGTGAAAGGAGGTGTATTATGAAACTCGGGAATGTTTTTGAAAATCCTGAATTGGTTTAAATTACCCCTTACCTTATATACGTATCAATCCAAAGAAATTAAGAACCTTCCACAATAAGAGAAGTCCCCCTAATATGCAAACTAGATAAATCCACAATGGGTAAACGTACACTTTTTCCACTGATGTAGATTTATATTTTTCCCTTAATTGCTGGTGTACTGCAATACTATCTTGTTTGAATTGTGATTTATAATAAGACTTCCAATTATTAGAGATAGAATCGATATTTGTTTTAAGATAAATCTTACCGTCTTTAATTTCGTATTCAGTATAATTGTTTCCGCTTCCAACCTTTCCGCTCTGATCTTCATCGCAGGGTATCTCTGTTTCAAAATAAACAGGCTTTGTAACGACTTCACGCTCTTTTTGAATGATAGTATCATAAACGTATTTAAAGACCTCTACGGTGTCTATACGGGTTATTTCAGCCTTTTCAGTAACCATCTTCTTGCTCTTACATCCTATTGGAATAAATACCAAAGCGAGCAGAGCGAAAATAATAACACGGCTAAAAAAACGACTATTCCAAAGATGTAAAATTTTGTCTTTTGCATTCATAATTAGTTTATTTAAAATACAATTCCGCTTCCTCTTTTCTTCTTCGGGTCAGTCCTAAGAGTATTCTCCCTCCGGCTTTATTCCACCGGCTGAATTGATACGGAATATCATGATCATTGGGATTTTCGTTAATTCGTTTTAAAAGTGTACTTTTTTTAAAATTTGTTGTTCCAAGATTATAAACGAAAGATAGAACTGCATCAAATTGATTTTGGTTTACCTCACGCATCACTTTTGATACTTCCTGCTCAAAGCCGCTTATGATAATTCGTAATAATTCCCGTGCTTTTTCCTCTGTAATGGGTTTATCGGTCATTTTTACCATTGTATTATCCGGATAAAAAGTATTTCCATAACCAATTGTAGGTATCCCCACGGCATCTAAATACGGTTCTCTCCTGAATCCTTCGTATTTTGCAATTAGTCTTATACCGGTTTCACTTACCTTCATCGGAAGCGGTATTTTAGTCAGTTGGGGGAATATCCTCATCATTATTATCTATTTGATTGATCCGATTTTTCAATTCAAAATATTTTGCTTTCCACAATAAAACTTCATCATCTAATTTATCCACCTTCATTTTTAACTCTGAATAATTCAACTTTATATCATATACAAAAGTAGTATAAGCTGACTGCATAGATGATAATGCACTACTCTCGGCAGATTCCACCTCTGCCTTCTTCTTTCTTCTTTCTAAAATTACAGCACTAAGTCCAATTATTCCTGTAATTATTGCTGGTATAAATTGTTTCCAAAATTCATTCATTAGTTGGGGGGGGGTTATATTTTAATCATTGCAAAAGCACATAAATTATTGCTCCTATTATAGTTACTAATGTAGGTGCTAAGCCTTTTATTACATCCACATTATCTTCACTAAAATAGTTAAAATGGATTTTATCAAGTCTTTTCATTTCGATCGTATAATAAACACCATCCGGGAATGTCTCATCTTTTGTTCCTATTTGGTCAGGCTTTGACAAGTATTTAAATTGTTGTTGCCAGTCTATCAACTCATCGTATTTCACAGGCTTATATTTGTAATAGTAAAATCCTAAAATTATACATATTATAAAAGGAATCCACTCTATAAGTATCACAAGCCAATGTTCACTCCCAATGATTGTTTGCGAAATAACTCCAAAAAAGAAGGCTATGACGGTTGGAGTGGCAGCCCTTAATCTGCTGATTGTTTTCCCGAAAATCTTAAATTCTCTGTAAAGGAAAAATGTAATAATTATCCAGTTTCTCATTTTAATTGGTTTTTAATTTCAATTTTAAATATATTGCTTCCATTTTTATTAACCTCGTAATTATTTGAAACTCTACTGCCTTTATGACATTCGTAGGTCAAGGCGGTTAGATCTCTATCACAGACCTCCTGACGTACTTCGTCAATGATTTTAAGTAACTCATTAGTATTTAGGTGTTCCATTTATTATTATATTGTAGACTACAAAAACGATAACCGCTATTGCATAGATGATAAATATAATTTGTGAACTGCTTAGTTTCATATTTTAGTATCCTTTTTTCTCTATCAAAGCTAATAACTCTGGATTAGTTCCTCTTACTTCCTTTACTCCATCAATTTCAATAATATAAATATTGTCGTTATTTGGTTCATCAATAATTACTTCTGTTCCTACTTTGCAATTTAGAATCCTATTAATACAAGGGTTCTCATAACCATTGTTCATTATTTCAATTCGACCCGAACAATAATTTAAAGAAATTCCCCAACGACCTTGCGATACAGGTACTACAATATTATTCCTGTTAACTTTTACATTTTTACAATATCTTATTCTAACCATTGCCATTGGCGTTCCAAAATGACCTATTTTTTCATTGTCCTCAATCACCCAATTTTCTCTTGGCTCAATGCTGAAATGTGTTGGATTTGATTCACTTTCAGGTAATTCTGAATTATACTCAGGATTGCTAGTCCACATACTCCCCTTCATTATAATAGTTCTAATCAACTTATTATGATGAAAATTAACATTGTTAATCCTACTATTACCTACCGCTGCTGTATGTGCAGGCAAATAAGAATTAGTTACTTCAACCCCATCAATATCGTGACCCAAGAAATCGCCTTCTAAATCTATATCTGCTCTTATACAATTAAGAGCCGTGTAATTATCTATTTTTAAATTCTTGACATTACTTCCAATGCCAATCCCTTGTCTGTTTGTGCCATCAGTAACAATATCTGTAAGTGATACATTTTCACATTCAGCAAAGTACATTCCGTCTCCCCAAACATTTTTCACTTCTATATTTTTATAGTTTAGATTATAGGAATGGTCATTAGAAATACCATGCTCTTGCTCTAATGCCTTTTCATAAGTATCTTGACCTAGAGACCCTTCAATAGTTAAATTACTTATAGAAATGTCATTAGATTCTTCAACATTTACTTGCAACCTTTTGCCAATTACTCTACTCGATAAATCTGTAATTGATGGTCTTGTAGTATAAAGAACCACTTTGTCGAAATCAATATCTAGCTTGCTCTTAGTGTACACATCAATCGCAGATTGAGAAACAGAACCCAACATATCAACTAAATACCTACCCTCTGTCATAACTACCTTTGAAGCAGTTTCTTCTCCACTAGGTACTCTCGCAAATTCTTCTCGAAGTTCGTCCGACTTATCTTCCCCTGTATTTGGTTCAACATCAATATCGTAATTACCCTCTTCATTAGGTTTTAAAAGTAAATCGTCAATTCCGAAAAACTTTTGTACATCTTCTACCATTTCAATAGGAGACCAAAGCCTACCTTTCTCAATAATAGTTTCTCCTCCTGTTTCTCCATTAAACAAATTGCTATCCCACCCATTGCCACCAAATCTTATAGGTGCATCCGTTTTTTCAATTCCCGAAAATGAAGAACTTCCAATATGAGAACCCTCTTTTTTTCGAGCGTTAATAAAGAACCCAATACCGCTTGTATCTTTGCTGTTGTCAACTAAAATATGCAGCATAAATAATTCCTTTGGCAACTCTGATAAAGGAACTATTTTTCTAATTGTATCTCTATTAGAATTATTTGTCATTTCAAAATGCAAGTTTCCTTTGTACTGTCTAAGCATCCATTCTGTGCCTACATTTCTTTCACTCTTGGATAAAATTAAGCTACCATCATCTTCTTTTAAGAGTAAAGGTATTCTAATGGTGAAAGGAACTATTTCACCTTCATCATCTACAAAGGAATTATCTTCTGTTGCAGGAATAACTACTGGAGTTCCTGTGTAAGGTTCAAACTCTGCAATAATGTTTCTTTCGATTTCTGGTTCCGTAGGTTCAGGAGCAATAGGCACTTCTGGCTCAGGAGTAGTTGTGTCTTTTTCAACTTCCTCTTCTATTCTTTTGAATAGGTCTATGGCTTCTTTCACCAACTCTTTTAATTTACTCATAATTCTTTTTATAAATGTTATTAGTGCTTCCATAATTTATATTATTTCTATTGGTGTTGGTGGTACATATTCTGTAAGAACTCCCAATCCACAATTATTATGTTCTACTTCTGATATAAACCAGCTACCAAATTTATCTGCAATAGGTGCGTACTTCCCACCCCCAATCATCGTCTGATTTACCAAACCTGCTTTCTCGTAATCCCAAATTTTATATAGTTCCATAGTTTTATATTGTAATTCTTCCTAAACCTTCTTCCCACATAATAAGTGCTTCGGTAATTATTGATTCAACATCTGCTGTACTAGTTGCAAAAGAACCTAAGTAATTATCTGTATAAGCCTGTGTATTATATGCCCCATAAGAAAGAGATTCGGGAGGAAGGTTTCCAGATTGAGCCATTTCATTTATAAGAATATTATTTACTTTAGTAGCCATTAGTGAATCTTTCCTACTAACTGACATAATTCCAATAGCAGAAGTGGAAGCTCCTTCATACAGGTCATTTCCTATTATATTAAAGAACTTGTTATCGTATTTCTGTGATATTATAATTCTGTTTGAAGTTCCATCACCACCACCTACCGGAACTACAACAGAATTAACAGTTTCTGTTAGAGAAGAAATAATAATAGCACTATTTTCCACGACTAATTCCATATTTGAAACAAAACCAAATTTTCCATAAGTATTAGTTCCATTGCCTTTATTACCTTGTGCATCGTGAATCCAACCACCGAAGAAAGTCATTGGAAAGGTAGTTGTGTCCTTTAAGTTATATGAATTTTTAGTTGCCGTATTCCCTTGCATTGGGTGAAGTGTTTTTACACCACCCCAAGCATTATTAGTATTTATATACTGCACTACTTGCTCACATAAAGTCCATATATCAGCATTTGTTTTATTTGGATATATAGAAGCTGTACTATCGTTTGGTGTGCCTACTGCATTCATATAAGCTGTAGTCTTAGCGTCATAAGTTGCGGATGCTGCTGCTACATTATTTGTAATAGCTTTAGTAGCTGCTGCAAGTGCATTATTAGCTGCATCTATTATAGTATTACTAGAAGCTACATTCAAAGTAACTGATTGACTGCTCGTAAGAGCTGCTGAAAGAGTAAAAGTAATTGTATTACTTCCACTACCTGTAGGTGCGCTTAGGGTTAGTGTGGCATCTCCTGTGATTGTTAATCCTGTAGTATTTGTAATAGTTACTACTTCACTAAATACAACTACTAATTTATCAGGATTAGCATCTTCTACTGTAGCTGTTGTTATAGTTGGTGCTGTAGTATCACTAGTTCCTTTTGTAAAGTTTTTACTTTTAGTATCTACTAATGTCGTTCCATCATACATTTCTACTTTATAAATATGACTACCATCTGCAAGTCCTGTATAGACTTCTGAATAAGCTGTAGTAGTTTTAACTTCTACATTATCTATATATTCTATTGTTTTTATTGCACTCATATTATTATTTCAAATGATGTTATTAAATCTCCTGTTATAGCTTCTCCTTCAATAGGTGAAGTAATATTTATTAAAGTTGCTCCTAATATTTCGAAAGAGGTATTTACATCTCCTGTAATTTCCTGCCCCTCTGTTGGAGTTAAGATGTTTATAGCAAGTTCATTGGCAGGAACTCCCGAACCATAAACTCTAAAACTTGCTGCTGCTATTGTTGAAAACATAGGTTAAATATTAGCTACAGTTATAGTGTCATCGTCATTTACAGTAAGTTTCTTTAAAACCCCTGTTGAAGTTTTAAATATTTCATAATCTTTAATTAATGAACCAGTTAGATAACAGGTGTTTCCTAGCGCAAAATCTAATTCAAACTTAGAAGTAGCCTCAACTTCTTTTGCTTCTCCTGGAGATGCTAAAATGGAATTATTGCCAGTACTTTCATTAAAGATTATATTGTTAAAATAACTGAATCCAACAACTTTTTCATTTCCTATAGGGAAAGTACCATCAGGGATGTTAATTGTTACATTACCTACATTAATAGTGAATAACAACAATTTATTTTTATCTTCATTAACGACTGTGTAAGTAGCTGTTGATATAACCTTAACTTGCCTTTCACTTGCTCCTATCTTATTCTTAATACCATCCTTTTCCGTTACACTTAAATCCGCTGCAAGGTTTGATGCTCTAACATCTAAACCTGCCACCACATTACTCTCCAAACTCCCATTAACAGAATAGGTATCCGCAGCCGTAGCTTTTACCATTCCAAACCACGCTTTAGGGATAGTTTTTAAATTAGCTGAATCTGGCTTAATAAAAATAACCGTTCCCGTGCCCGCCGTTGGTACAATAAAGTTATTCCCGCTAGATATTGCTCTTAACTCCCCATTGTCAGGCATTACACCTGCGTTTAGAATTAAAGATATAGTTTGCCCCCCATTTGCAGTAAAGTCCAAGTAGAAGTCTGTAAAATCCGCTGCAATTAAAGTGTATTGAGTTGTTACAGAAACTTCTTTTCGGGTGCGTTCAACTGCTGTTCCTGATGAAACCACAATATTACCCTCACTATCGGCAAAATTTCCATTAACCGAAATGGGTAAAATATTTTGGCTAGTTGCTAATACACTAGGAAATAACATTTCTTTTTGGAATCCAGAAGCCCCATCAACCCAACCTATTTGGTCTGATTGAAGAAATCCTTGATTCCCTGTAACGCCATTTTCTATAAACACAGCTCTTGCATCTAAAAATG
>Ga0209414_1001296_pt1 | contig 11843 bp, 17 predicted proteins | sample LakVidmifraction_4_FD_181154 | JGI IMG/M metagenome (GOLD analysis project Ga0209414, IMG submission 181154) | Hypersaline microbial communities from Lake Vida, Antarctica - Brine Hole Two &gt;0.2 micron (SPAdes) (version 2) | ecosystem: Environmental > Aquatic > Non-marine Saline and Alkaline >... | reverse complement strand
AACGGTGAAGCGTTTACTAAGGTCGGGTTTGATATTCCAGTACAAAAAATATGGATTAACCACAGAGATAGCATTGCCAAGAAAGAGGGCACGCACATTATCACGCATACGGGCAACCGTTTCGAACAATTCAAGAAATATGCTAACCTCATTTTTAAGATAATGCAGGGCACCTTTATCAATAATAAACTCATCAAAAATTAGTTTATTAACCGTCGGGAATGGAACAGACTTTTCTTGGCTTGAAGTTGATAAGGCTATAAATTCGCCAAAGACTTCACCGTTACAATAACATTTCCAGCCCTTTACCTCTAATTTATCATCCGGAAACATGAACTTAATATCATCAAAAAACCTGCCTACCTTTTTTAACTCTGACTTATAGCGACGGATCCAGATAAAGGTATTTCCGCGTTTTTTAAAATCATTGATAGCCCATTTTTTGGCATTAAAAGTCTTGCCTCCGCCTCGGTTACCGATAACAAAATTAATTAACTTATTATGCGACAACAAAAGGCTGTTATCATACCACATTAATAATACCTCCTAGTTGTATATTACATACGTTTCTATGCCCAGTTTATTTAGCTCTTTGGCATAATCTTTGGCGTTATCCTCATTGTTAAAGGCTCCTGTCTGTACTCGCCAATATTTATTATTATCTGATTTGGGTTGTAACCCGTTCGCCAGATCCTTTTTAACACTAGCCATTGGGAAATACTTACCAGGGCATAATGTATTTTTTACCTGTCTATGTCCGAATACCTCCCCTTGGGGTATATTATGTTCCTTAACTAATTTTAACAATAAGACGTTTAATGCAGTAAGCTGTTGTGACGTCGGCAGCCTATTTTCAAAATTACCGATCAGGGCAACGCCTATAGCCTTGCTATTAAAACCTCTGGCGTGGGCACCTGCTATATTAAGGGACCTACCTTCAATCACTTTACCGTCACGCTCAATCACAAAATTATAACCTATGTCACGCCAACCCCTAGAAAGGTGATAGCGTTTAACCTGTGCCGTGTCCTTTTCCTCCGCACCTGTATGGTGTATTAAAATCATTTTCCAGTCCATATTGTAAACCTCGCTTTCTTTAATTTTGCAGGATTTTTAAACATAAGATTAAGTCTATATTGCCAAGGTTGGTATATCGCATACCTAGGTAGGGGTCCTTCGCTAGGAAAGGGTTCATCGCTAGGAGGCGTCACTTCCCCGGTCAGTGCTGTATACCAAGCTTCTGCCTGTTCTCCCCTGGCTGGTTGTACTGACTCGGCAGGTCTTTCATAATTGTTTAAAAAAGTGTTAGCTAGGAAAGTAGGACTTAAAATAGACTCACTGAATTGTTGGAAGGTCAGGGGATATTCCGAGGTCGTTATCCACTGTAGACTGTTTAACAACTCATACTCAATACGTTTTAAATTACTATCCATCTCTTCCCACACCAGAGAACGGGCATCTGCCCAATCTGTATACTTAGTGGCGGGGGTCCATTGTACCAACCCGAAGCCCCCGCTTAGATTACCCTCATTTAGACTTTGCCATATTCCCGGGTTTATCGTACTTTCTGTTTCTTGGTTGCCTAACATGCCACAGATCGCTTCTTTGGTCCAGCCCTTACCAAGGAAATAATTAAGGATATACTGGGCGTTGACGGTCATTTCTGCACGGTTTAAGAATCTGTTAGCAGAATAAACCACTACCTTTTCTCCATTATTTTAATTGCTGTTGTTAATTTCGTTATTGCTTCAGTTAAAGTGTCTAATTTAGATTCGTTACGCACTAATAAATATACCGCAACCGCAATAGGAAAACCCACTGTTGTGATTAGATTAGTAATTTCTTCCATATTTGAAACCTCCTTTTATGTCCATATAATACCCCTACTACCGACTAAAGAGTTAAAACTACCCATATCTGCATCAGTGTCGTTAATGTTCGGACTCCCAATACCGTTTGTTGTAGTGCAATTTCTTGCACCAATTACCCCACCAGTATCAATTCTTAAATCATCCCCACCAGATCCCTTGACAGTTGCGTTGCTTACTGATATTGTACTCACATTTTCGCAAAAAACCCCATGATGCGATAAGGTTGTCCCTGTGTTTAATACCTCGCAATACCAAGCATCAATAGTTCCTGTTCTTTCGGCATGTAATCCTCTAAACGTGCTATTATTAACGTGGGCGCTTCCCACATTTACGGTACTACCAGCTGATGAAAGGACACCAACCTCGTTACCGTTTATTTGTGCTGCTCGACAATCGACTATACTAGCGCCTATTGCTATGACACCGAATTCAGTGCAATTATCAATCAGTGCTTCACGTGCATTAATTTTACTAGCCCCAAAAGCATAAACCCCGAACCTAGCCGTCCCACTGGCTTGTGCATACCTTGCATCCAGTATACCTAAATTCGTAGCACGAATATTATAACGACCGCAATTATTGGCTATACCATCCCTAAAACTAACAATACCTCCATGCGCAGCTTGTATCCCGTAAGTTTTAGAAAAACTAGCATCAGCGCCTTGTGCAAAAATCCTACCTCCCCAGGAGAGGATACCCGACCAACCATTAGCGGAGTCCCCAGCCTGTGAGCCATAAGTAAAAACACTATTTTTAACGTAAGCAATACTACTGTCAACACGTAGATTATTGTACATGCAATGGGTGACACCTTTACCAGGGTTAACTTTTAACGTACCACAGTAATTAAGTATGATACCATTACCCACAATGGCGCCACCGTTAACTAAAACGTCAATAATAGGTGCCCGGCAATTGTTAAAGGTAAAAAGATCCCCGACAAAAGAGGACGCAATAGCAACAACACTACCAACACTTTTTATGATAAAATTACTATAGTCGCCATCTTCCAATATTAAAGGTGTTGTAATTGCATGGTCATATTCAAAGACTAATTCAATTTTAGTGGCTTGTTTGTTTTTTATTATACTTAACGCGTTTATCGCCGTCTGTAGATCTGCAAAGTCGGAGGGTATATAGTAAGTTTGGGTTGTTTCATGCGCCGTTGCGAACATAACATTACCGTTATTACCAATAAAAACTTCATTTTCGTCTGTGCAAAGCCCAATTTCACCCTCGTTTAAAACAGGGAGATCAACCTTTAAACCTCTTTTTTGAAGCATTGTTTGTGCCATTTAGAATACACCTCCATCTATACCGCTTGTGTTTGTTAAATAATCTTGCCCTTTCACAAAAGCTGTTGTAGCTATTTTTGTTGTACTATCACTTGTTAGGGGTGTTGGGGCTAAGGGAGAACCTGTAAAAACAGGATCCGTAAACATGTCTAACTCGCTCACATTATCAACGTTACCCAGTCCTACATCAGCTTTATTCAAGACAACTATACCTGTCCTACCCGCGACGGAATCTACTGGGACACTTGTTAAGTAACCCTGTCCTTTTACATAAGCTGTAGTCGCGATATTCGTTGAGCTATCAGACGTTAGGGGCGTTGGTGCTAAGGGGGCACCGGTAAGAATAGGATCCGTAAACATGTCTAACTCGCTCACATTATCAACGTTACCCAGTCCTACATCAGCTTTTGCCAAAGTGACTGCCCCTATCTTACCCGATACAGAATCAACTAGGGCAGGTGGGTTTATTAGCACATTACTTGTACCATCCCCGATATACACCTCTCCTGTGTCTAAAATAAAGGCGGGCTCACCTGCTATTAATGTTACCGTACCAAAATCCGTTTGGTTACCTCTTTTTAATTGAATATCCATTTAAAACATTCCCCCGTCTATTGTTATTATTTCTTGTATTAACCTTCCTAAATCTCCACTATCTGCCAATATTTGTAATCTTTCTTTCAGAGGATCTATGATTCCCTCTTCTAGCATTTGATTAACAAATACGACTACCTCGTTAGTTTTATCCGCTGTTTTAGCAACAAGTTCTAGTGCCGACACTTCTTCGGTATCGTGGGTCATAAATCGGTTTGATTTTAAAACCCAACTAGTTATTTCATTCATCATAACTTAAACCCTCCTTAATAGACTTGCATAAATAGGTCCTGTAATTCGTCTATAATCATTTTATCGACGTTAATAAAAGTCTGTCTAAAACCTCTTAGTAGGGCATCATAGGTCTGGACACCAATATTTCCTTCCATGGACTTGTTAAATGTTTCATCACCGTTATCTGTGCTGGTTGCTGTACTGTCATTTTCTCCTTGGTTAATCTCGGTTAGTTGTTCACTACCTGTTAGATCGGACCTACCCTGGGGAGTATCGCTGAAGAGATTTTTGTTATTACCGCTGTTATTGGCGGTTCCCGAATTAACCATATTGCGGGTATAAACTTCTTTGACTTGGTAGTTCATCAAAGGATCAAATTCTAATAACGTTGATTCATACATTTGGTTATAGTAAGGCATTATTAGTTTAAGCCTTCCTTTTAAGTTAAAAATAAATCTACCTATTGTTTCTACTCCAATCTCCCTAAAGTAATAATAATTTAAGATGTTTTCTTCCAGCGTGGTGCGGTATGTTTCATCAAATATTGGATAGTCAAAAGTGAAAATTTTATTCTCCTTTAGAATCTCCCTCACTTCCAGGGTGTAGCTCCCCATCTTCTTCGACCTCCTCCTGCTCCTTCTGTTTTACCTTCACGGTTACGTTCAGCCCAAACATTTTATTGATCTCCTTCACGGCTCTCTCCCTAGTTTTCAGCATATATTCAGCGTTATTCTCAATATATTCATTGTTTGCGGACACTTCGTCAGTTACTAGTCTTTCTCTTTTATCTGTGTTTGCATTGTCGATACCAAGCAAAGAGAGGACTTCATTTAGTACGTCGTGTCGGTAGTCCGCTAACTGATCAGCTATAAAAGGTGCGTCGGTTTTTAAAACATCCAGACTATTAAGATTAAGATTTTTGTCCGCAAAGACGGCTGGCTCGTTACCGTCGACTTGTTTATAAATGTTTTTAAAGGTTAATAGGTCCTTATCGTCGCAGACAATTATATAAGGAGTTTTTTGGGCTTTAACATTTACGTCTAACGATCTCTCAATTTCGGTTAACTTTAAGGCATAAAGAGTTATATAATCTTCGGTGGTAGTTTGTAACATGTTGTTTTTAATTAATACGCTTTCTTCCAGTGAGTATTCTACGCTATAGTTATAACCCGTTCCCCGGTACTTAGTGTGCCGTCCGTAAACGTTTATTCCCTCGGAGGGCATAGCTTTTAAACATAAAAAACCTAGGTTTTTGTCTTTAAAAAATAATGCCCTCCCGTGAGTAAATAGTGTTTCCTCAATATATTCGGCTTCCATTCCTTCGGGTAACCCTTCCCACTCGAACATATTTAAAGCTAAATTCTGTAACCTGTAATATATAGTCATGTATGTTAGATCATTTAAAAAAGCTGCCATTGTCTTTTTCTTACTCAAATTTTTCCCTCCTTATAAGAGTGACATCTCGACGTTATCATAGCTATATGATAAAGGGGTTATTCCCACGCGGTTATGCCAGAACGTGATACCTGCATCATAGATAGATTGAATTTTAGTTAGGTCATTAACATCCATGTCGGCGGTTATGTTTGCCCCAAGTGTTTTAACATAGTTATAATAGTAACGCGATCTTAGATCAGGTTTTTTTACTTCCCCACATTTATAACCATACATAGCAAAGTAATCGCCAATAACTTTTTTTATATCAGGGTGTATACCGTACCTTATAAAATCAAGTGCGGTGTTATCCTCCGCTAGATCAAAGCTGACATTATTACCTTGAGCCCGTACACTATCAGGGGTTTGTTTTAAGTCTTTTTGTTTGGCAAGCTCCTGGGCTATTGATCCAATAGCCGATAAAGAATTACCCGTCGCAAGGGCTAAACCTAACCCACCTGTAAACGCTCCAACTGCCATGCCTGCCGTAGCACTCACAACTGATAGGGCTATGCCTGTTGTGGCCTGTGCTTTTTGGGTCAACATGTAATTAAGGTATTCATAGTTTAACGTCGGTAGGTCATTAACTCTAGTGTCAAGACTTCCCTGTTCTTTACCGTCTGTTTCACCAAGATAACCACTACTGACGAATTTTCTAGTTTTAATCTGATGACTTAGACCCTGGGTGACAGAAAATTGAACATTGTTACCGTTTAAGTATTCATTTTTTAATAAGAGGGGATCTCCCATATGATCGGTTAAAACGTTATATAAGTAGGGGTCTGTAAGAAGTTTACTCTCATATTTATAATCCCTTGCCCGACCTACACCAAAGCTAGTAGGTAAGTTTACGCCGGCAAACTTATTCTTTGGAAATCCCACTGTTGTCACAGCATCAGTTTTATTCCTTAATACATATATTACAGGGTCCCCAGAGGCTATGGAAATAGTAGGTAACACGGGTAAGTAAAAAGTTATATACTTAATTAAGGATACACTAACAATTTCTAAGCGTCCCGCCAGGGTTTGGCAAAATCGCTGGATACCCATTACACCGGCGGTAGTGTTTTCATCTTTAGGCACGATATAATAATGAAAAGGCGTTGGGTAGTCTTGCACCGGTACCGGATCATCATAAGGGGAAGCAGGTCTTGGATCATTTGCTATTGCATCTAAATTTTCCGTGCTAACAACTAAATAATAAATACTTTCGTCGATTACTTCTTGACTGTATTCCTTTATATATTCAGTCCCTAGGGTTAAATTCTCTGCAAGTAAGTTATATATGGGCATACCCACAGCCGACCAGCGGTCCTGGTGCTCCCGCTCTATGAAACTATCCTGTAGGGTATAGTCGAAAGCATAGGTTTGCATAACATCAGTTACAATTTGTAGTTCAGAGTTATTCTCGTTTATATACTCTTTAGCCGTGATAAAGGCGTAGATCCATTTAGTGTTAGCATAGTTACGGTACATTACATAGTTGAGGGTGTGCAGGAGCTCAACATTTAACCCAACCTTTATAGTGGCATCTTTTCTAATATAGGTGTAATCTTTTAAAGTTTCCGCAACTTTACTGATAAAATAATTATATTGTTCCGTGACGCTTGCAAAGTCGACTGTGTTTTCATAACTATCACTAAAAGGAATACCTCTTAATAAATAAAGATCGCCGTCGGGAGTAAAAACCATTTAACTGACCTCCTTATACAACTATTTGTTTTTTAAACCGTACAGCCGTTTTAAATTGGCTTGTAGAAAGGATTTGGTGTACGTGAAAAAAGTAATTGCGGAATAACCCGTCTGGGTTCAGAATGTCAGCGACCTCAATTAAAGTATCATATACCATAAAAAAGTCCTTATCCACTAACACGCCATAGGTATCGGTCATTGATCCAAAGTTGTCTAATACGATTATTTCGGGTTCGAAATCTGTCTTACCTAGGTTAAAAGCTTTTGCTAAAACATCAACATCCGTATGTGCCATTACGTCTTTATTTACTAGTAAGACTAGATCTTCTTTATCGCAAAAAGTTTGTACCCCTGCCTTGTTATAAGTGGGAGACACAAAAGATACATCTTGCACGGCTTTTCTTACTGTTTTAATAAAGTCAAGGGCACTAGCTGGGTCATCTGTTATTTCTAATACTTCATAGTCAAAATAGTTTAATTCGTATTTGGCTAATAATTCCTTCATTATTAGATATTCGTCCTGGTTAGCTCCCGAGTATATCGCATTGACAATCATTGACAGTAATTCTGTCACACCGTCCGCAGACCTAAAAGCCGTCTTTACTTGGGCTTTAGACAATGATTTTACATACTTGTCTTTTCTGTTCTCCCGGTGGTACATAACTTTGACGTCAGACTCACGTCTCCCAAGAGGGTTAGCACCTGTTGTATCAAAGGCACCTTCGGCGGTTGCCATCTCTACAAAAATTTCTTCGACGTCCTTTCCGTAAGGCATTAGACCTTTTTTAAATTTAGCTAACCTGTTTTTTGCCATCTTATTCACAAATACGGTTAACCCTATTTTATTTATTAAGGTATTGGTAAATTCTTCATAGGTGTTAGTGTAGGATAGGATTGCATTACCTACCGAATCAATGTTAGTCTGTGTTGCAGCGGGTACACGGGTCTGATATTCAGTGCTAGCACCTGCTCTGATTGCGTTTAATATTTCTACTGTATACAAAAGTTATCACTCCTTAAAGTTTAATTTCATTAGCTAATTCTTCAACCGTTTTTTCTTTCACCTCGGGTTCTTCTTTCTTTTCTGGTGTGGTGATCTTTAAAAATAGTTTTTGATTATGCTCCTGTAATTCCGTGATTCTTTGCTCGTTAGATGCCACTCCCTTCTCTAAAGTAGTTTTTGTCTCTCCTAAAGTCTTATTTTCTTCTTGTAATTTGACTATCAGGGCTTGCATCTCTTCGGTTGTCATTATCTCCCCCCCCTTCCCTTGTTTCTTCTATTATATACCATAAGGGCATAAATTAATATAATCTTTTTATTGTAAATATCGGAAAATGTGTAGACAAGGGGTGTGCTTTATGATATCATAAGAGACGTAGTAAAGATTAAATAAAAAAGGGGATGTTTAAGAATGAATACTATTTGCGGTTATGATGGGAGGGAATGTAATGGTTGTGATGGTATTAATGAATGGCATGATTGTCAATGGAGAGCCATTAGTAATTCAGAATATTTAAAAGTGTTTGGGAAAGATAGTAAATAAAATAAAAGGGGTGTTTGTTTATGTCAAAGTTGTCTGATGTAATTTTCAACGTAGGGGTCAAGGTTTTTAAGGTTAAGGAGCCACAGGGTAAAGTAGTCGCTATGGCTAATATTGTATTCCGTATGGGCTCCACGGAAAAATTTGTGGTAACGGGTGTGAGGGTTATCGACGGTAAAAAAGGGCTTTTTGTCTCAATGCCGAATTTTAGAAATAGTGAGGGTATTTATACGGATATTGCCTTTCCGCTGACTAAAGAATTCAGGGAAGAAATAATTGAGGATGTACTCGCAGAGTATGAGGAGGTAAAGTAAAATGACTAAACCCGACGTATCTCGTCGGGGCATATATTACAACTTAGAAATATCACCGTATTCTTTTACTACACCATACGGTGATATTTTTAAATTTTCAAGTCCTAAAAAGTTGGAAATATATGTCCGCCGGCTCAATGTATTAAAACGTAAAATAGATAAAATAGTTAATGAATATGAAGAAATATTAGGGATCTTTTGGAAGGAAAATACCTTAATAAAGTTAGAAGAAGGAATCTATACCTATGTATATAGTGAGGTGTTAACATGAAATTTTTTAAAGTGTTATTTTTATCTCTTCTTTTTTCTTGTTTGGTTTGGTTGTCCCTGGGCTACTTAGTAATAAATACAGTTATGGTTGTGATATAAATGGGGCGTAAACAAGGTTCTAAAGGTTTAATCAAAAAGGGATGGGGGTCTGTGGAGAACCAGCAGGGGGTACGGTTCACGAAAGGTGAACGTAAAAAACTAGAAAGTCTGGTTAACTCTGCAAACCGTAAGCGTAGTAGGATGTTAAAACAAGAGAGAGAGCTCCCGTATATGCTAGGGGGTCGACCTCAAGGGGGAACCATAGGAGAGACTTTGGGGTCTATGGATTATGAATCTGACTTCGTATTGGCTAAAAAGTCTAAATCTTTGCATAAATTTGAAAGTAAAAAGGAATATAAAAATTATATTAGAGCCTTGAAACACGTAGTTAAAAAGGACTATATCTTAAACAAGGTCGAAAAATATAAAAAGAATTATCTAACAGGAGTCAAAAGAGAGTTAGAAGAATTTTCGGTCCCTATTGCAAAAAAATTAAAAAGCTTATCCAATAAACAATTTTTAAAATATGCGCAAGGAGATGAAGCCCTTTCAATTTCTTTTGTGTATAACAGACTGGAAAAAAGACTTAGAGCCGAAAAAATTAATAACGCCTTAGATGTTGCAATAGAAGGTGGTAAAAATGCAAAAACTGGTAGCGGACTTCGAAACAACAACAAACAAAAAAGACGTTAGAGTCTGGGCTTGGTGTGCCGTGGATATTGATAGCGGTTGTGTGCAAGGTTTGGATAATTCGCTCGATAGTTTTTTTTATTATATTAATTTTAAAAATTGTTTGCTTTATTTTCACAATTTGAAATTTGATGGTGAATTTATAATATCCTGGTTATTAAATCACGGTTGGAAACATACGGATAGTAAAGAGCCCTACACTTTTCAGACTCTAATAACCGACACGGGCCAATTTTATTCCATAACCCTATATTGGCAAAAATACAGTAAAAAATATATAAAGACAACCATTTATGATAGCTTAAAAAAGTTACCTTTTCCGGTTAAAAAGATTGCTAAAACTTTTAAACTAGCAGAATCAAAGGGTGAAATAGATTATCGCAAAGAGCGCCCCCTTGGCTATGAGATCAGCAAAGAAGAAAGGGAGTATATTATTATGGACTGTGTTATTGTTGCAAAAGCATTAAAAAAACAATTTGCTAAGGGTTTAACTAAAATGACAATCGGTGCTGATGCATTAGCTGGTTTTAAAAAGATAATATCAAAAACCCGTTTTAACGAGTGGTACCCCGTTTTCACGGTAGAGTTAGACAGTAAACTTCGCCAGAGCTATAAAGGCGGGTTTACCTATCTAAACCCAAAATATAAAAATAAGCGTTTGTCGGGTCATGTCTTTGACGTTAACAGTCTTTACCCTGCGGTGATGTACTATAAACCCTTGCCTTACGGTTACCCGCAAAAATATGAGGGGTTATATATAAACGATGAAATTTACCCTTTATATATCCAGCGGTTGCGGTGTGAGTTTAAGCTAAAAAAAGGACATATACCAACTATCCAGTTAAAAAATAACCCTTCCTTTGTCCAAACTGAATATCTCCACAGTAGTGGCAAGGAAATCGTTGATCTAACCCTAACTAGTGTAGACTTGGAATTATTCTTTGCTCATTATGACATTTATAATCTTGAGTATCTTATGGGATGGAAATTCAAAGAATCGAAAGGTATTTTTTGCGAATATATCGACTATTGGGCAGACATTAAAGCCAAGTCTACGGGTGGTAATCGTGAGCTAGCCAAGCTAATGCTTAATAATCTATACGGTAAGTTTGCTACCAATCCAAAAGGAGCTAAAAAATCACCTTATCTAGGAGCAGAAGGCGAAGTTAAGTTTCACCTGGAAGATGAAGAAATAAGAAAGCCCGTATATACCGCGGTTGGGTCTTTTATTACTTCTTGGGCTCGGTACATAACTATTACCACGGCACAAGAAAATTATGAACGTTTTATATACGCCGACACTGATAGTTTACACCTTGTAGGTAATAAAATGCCTAATATTGATATACACGACACAAGACTAGGAGCGTGGGCACATGAAGGGGCGTTCAGCGACAGTAAATTCTTGAGGGCAAAGACATATATAGAGACTATCGACGGCGAAGTAAAGATAACTTGTGCAGGGATGCCCGATAACGTGAAAAAAGGTGTAACGTACAACAATTTCACTGAAGGTGCCAAATACCAGGGTAAACTGATGCCTAAACATTATGACGGTGGGATAGTACTGGAAGATTGCGACTTTACAATAAAAACAGGATGAGTTATAATACTTGTAGATGGTTTATATCTAAATATTGATATTCGGGTAGGATGCAACTAGGAGACTAGCCTGCCTGGAATCGGGTTTGCTCCCTTGTCACTACTATTTATAAAGCCATCTAATCTGCTTTATAAGGCGGTCCATATAGGACCGCTTTTACTATGCTTGAGTTTATACACTACTTCATAAGGTAGTAGGCAATAGTGCCCGATCTGATGCTTAGGTCGGGCACTATGCTATGTGATTCACTCAAGAATCATGCCAGG
>Ga0209414_1001294_pt1 | contig 11859 bp, 13 predicted proteins | sample LakVidmifraction_4_FD_181154 | JGI IMG/M metagenome (GOLD analysis project Ga0209414, IMG submission 181154) | Hypersaline microbial communities from Lake Vida, Antarctica - Brine Hole Two &gt;0.2 micron (SPAdes) (version 2) | ecosystem: Environmental > Aquatic > Non-marine Saline and Alkaline >... | reverse complement strand
TTAATTGTTGTCGCGGAAGAATGCGGTTTAGACCTCTCCAAAATTGGAAATGGACACAAAATATTAATTGCATCAAGCCTAATGAAAAAGGGCTTGTCATACGAAGATGTAAAGAGAATTCATAAATATAAGAAGAAGTTAGATGGTTAGATAGGTAGACATGCTCTGACGGAGCATTTAATTCTAGCCTAGGGTAAACGACCAGTGGGAGTGTAACCCTAGGTTAATATAATAAAACTAAGTTTTCACCTGCCCACGGCAGTGTCAGGCGTAGCCGAGTGGTGAAGACGGGTAGCGATAACGTCCACGTTATCACAAACACAATACAAATAACATTAAGGAAACAAAATGGGCAAATTTATTGTTGGGCTAATTATAGGTATTGCTATAGGTGTTGGTGGTACGTTCTTTAGATACGAAATGCAGAATTTTATGAAAACTGAGCCAGAAATTAATTCTTTTCATAAACTTAAGGACAATATACTAGGATACGCTATACCTGACAAAGCATACAATATTGAATACTACTGTGATAATGCCAACGACTACACCTGCTGGCTAGCTTTTTCTGCAACAGACCAAGAAATAGAAGCAACCATAAATCAATTGGCAGGACGGAAAGATGCTGACATAAAACACAGAGCTGAACCAAGGTTACCACCAAAAGACAAATATGGATATGATGTAATTAGCGGTTGGCCAGAAGACACAAGCGACTTTGAAATATATTATGGCGAATACTATCTCTGGATTAGGTATGACAAAAAAAATAGCAGACTTTATGTTTATGATTTCTCAACATAAAAGCCTGCCGTTTGGACTCCTGTTCGAAAACAGGTAAAAAGAACGGGGGGGGGAAACTCGTTCTTTATTTACTATTTACTATAAGCGAAGCGATCTATTTACTACATGCAACGCACGCTTTCACTATTTCCAATGCTTTATCCATGTCCACTTTTGATACATTTAGAGGCGGAACAAACCTTAGAACATTTAATCCTGCAGGCACAGTAAGTAATCCTGCGGCAGTAAGTTTCTGAAACAGAGGTTTAACCTCTTTTTTAGATACAAGACCTAATAGCAATCCTTTTCCCCTGACACCAGTATACTCGTCGCTGCCTTCAATGATTTTCAACAAACCATCGGTAAAGTATTCGCCAGATTCAACTGCTTTTTCAAGCAGATTTTCATCCTTACAAACTTTTAGAACAGCAAGAGCTGCTGCACATGCAAGAGGTGTTCCCCCGAATGTAGTAGCATGTTTGCCAGGTTGCAAAACATCTGAATACTTTGGTGAAGCTGTAATTCCACCTATTGGATAACCATTACCTAAAGCTTTTGCAAATGATATCACATCCGGCTCAACACTATAATGCTGATATCCAAACCATTTACCAGTCCTTCCAATACCACATTGCACTTCATCGCAAAGCATAAGCAGATTGTTTTCATCGCAAATAGCCCTAACACCCTCAACAAATTCAGGTGTAGCTGGCAAAACACCACCTTCTCCCTGAATTGCCTCAAACATTACTGCAACTGTTTTCTCATTGATCAGTGCTTTTACAGATTCCAGATTGTTAAATTCTGCATGAACAAACCCAGTTGGCATTGGTTCAAAACCTTTTTGAATTTTCTCCTGTCCAGTTGCGGCAGCAGTTGCAAGAGTCCTTCCATGAAACGACTGTTTCATAGTAATTATTTCATACCTGCCATCATCATATCCCCATAATCTTGCAAGTTTAATCATTCCTTCATTTGCTTCTGCTCCTGAGTTTGCAAAAAAACATTTTCCACCCATCGAAATATCTGAAATTTCTTTGGCCAGCAAAGCCTGTGGCTCCGTGTAAAAAAGATTTGATACATGTACAAGTGTATTCACCTGCTTCTCTATTGCTTCAATATATACCGGGTGTGAATGCCCTATATTTGTAACGGCAATCCCACTTGTAAAGTCCAAGTACTCTTTTCCATCTTTATCCCAAACATGCGAACCAACGCCTTTTACCAAAGCAATTTCTGGTGCATATGTAGGCATAACATAATTACTATATAATTCTTTAATTTTTTCCATCTTCTATAATCTCCGTTCCAACACCTTGTGTTGTAAATAATTCTAATAACAGGGAGTGCTGCATTCTTCCATCTATCATATGTATTTTATGCACTCCACTTTTTAAAGCTTCTATACCACTATTAATTTTGGGTAACATTCCCCCACTTATGATGCCACGTTCAATTAATTTTTCCACGTCCTTTACGTGAAGAGTTGATATTAACGAATGATTATCTTCTATATCGGTCATAAGACCAGGAACATCGGACAGAAAAACAAGCTTTCTTGATTTTAAAGCTGCTGCAATGGCGGCTGCTGCAACATCTGCATTGATGTTATACAAGTTGCCATCTTCGCCCTTCCCTAGTGGTGTAATAACAGGGATTTGTCGCTGTCGTAGAGCTTCAAAGATCGGTTCTGCATTAACGCTAACAGGATTTCCCACGAAACCCCAATCAATAGTATTGCCATCTTTATCTTCGCCAACCATTTTTTCTGCAACAATAATATCCTCACCCTTAATCTGAATAGCTTCTGCTCCTGATTTCTGAAGAAGAGCAATAACATCCTGATTAACTTCATTTGTTAAAACATCATGCACCACCTGAATTGCTGCATCATCTGTAACCCTCAGTCCATCCATAAAGTGTGACTTAACACCCTTGTCCTTCATGCCTCTTGAAATAGCCTTACCTCCTCCGTGTACAATAACAGATTTCATACCAACGCATTCCATGAATGTTACATCCTGAAGAATTCCTTTTTTATGATTCTCCACTTCCATTGCACTACCGCCAAATTTAACAACCACAATGGCATCTCTAAATTTTTGTATATACGGTAGAGCTTCAATCAATACCGCAGCTTTTTGAATATATTTATCCATTTTTAATCCTTTTTTGTTTATCAATGGGACATACGGGACTCATGGGACCTATGTTGGGCTGTCCCACAATTTTCACAATCTTCCTAACCTCACACATTTACAGAAATATCTCCTGCTCACGGCAGTGTACTATTTACCTTTTACCATTTACCATTTACACTTTTTATGTCGTATATTCCGCGTTAATCTTCACATACTCATATGAGCAGTCGCACGTATAAAGATTATAACAACCTTCTCCAATATTTAAATTAACAGTAATAATAAATTCATCTTGCCTCATTATCTTCTCAAGATCTTCAAGTTTTCCTTGAACAACCATCCCGGCTTTCACGCACTGTGTTGAATCATAAAATATATCTACTTTTTCCTCAACTAACTCCGCACCGGAATATCCAGCGGCATCAATGATTCTTCCCCAGTTTGGATCATTGCCAAACCATGATGTCTTCACAAGCAGCGAGTTGCCAATTGCTCTTGCAACCAGGTCTGCGTCATCATCGCTTTCGGCACCATTAACAATAACTTCAACAAATTTAGTAACACCTTCACCATCTCTAACAAGTTCCTTGGCAAGATATAGTGCTGTTTCACAAATTGCATCCCTAAAAACGCACCACTCTTTATGCTCTTGAGTTAACAAATCATTGCCAGCAAGTCCATTTGCCATAATAAAGAATGAATCATTACAGCTCTGGTCTCCATCAACTGTAATCCTATTGAATGTGTTTGATGTCACATCTTTAATGCAAGCATCCAAAGCGTCTTTTGCTACATTTGCATCAGTTGTAATGTATGCGAGCATTGTTGCCATATTTGGTTCAATCATGCCAACTCCCTTTGCCATTGCGCCAATCTTCACGACCTTGCCATCAACAACTATTTCCGTAGAAAACTCCTTTGGGCGCGTATCCGTTGTCATAATTGCTCTTGCGGCAATTGCTCCGCCGTCTTCAATATCCGCAATTTCAGAACAAATTTTCTTAATACCTTCAGATATTTTATTCATTGGCAAAGGTACACCGATTACCCCTGTTGAACAGACGTAAACAGAATTATTTTCAACACGCAAAGCACTTGCAGTCTTTGCAGCCATTGCTTCTGCATCTTTTAATCCCTGAACGCCATTACATGCATTTGCATTTTTGCTGTTAATAATTATTGCTCTTGCCTTATTACCACCATTAAGTTGCTTAATACAAAATTTTACAGGAGCACCCTTAATTTTGTTTTTAGTAAAGACTGCTGCAATTTCTGCATCGACATCAGAGTAAATTAATGCCATATCTAAAGTATTATTTTTGATTCCAGCATTTATTCCCGTAGCATGAAATCCTTTTGGAGTTGTTATTCCGCTCATTTTTATCTCTCATTCATTTAAATTAAAACCGACTGAACTATATAACAATATTACAGTCAATTGCAAACGAAAAAACAAAGCATAATGCACAAAGTTAGAAAATTGCTTGATATATATAATATAATTTCGTATTATTACGTTTAAATTTAAAACAAATAGATTTTTGAGTTTGTGGAAACTCAAAGATACTATTTCATAATGAAAGGTAAAAACAATGGCAGCAGTAGTAGATACAGATATTTGCACAGGATGCAGTGCATGCGTAGATTCTTGCCCAGTAGAAGCAATTACAATGGAAGATGACAAAGCGGTTATCGATGCAGACGCATGTGTTGATTGCGGAGCTTGTGTTGGCGAATGCCCAGTAGAAGCTATCAGTTTGTAATTTTTATGCAAATTGTATAAAATCATGATAGATGTGTATAGATAATTGCTTGTCTGTGCACATCTTTTTTTTTAATTTAGAAGAATTTTCAGGTGTAAATATGAACATATATATGTTAAAATCCAAGATTCATAGAGCAACTTTAACGGGAAACCACCTCGATTACGAGGGCAGTATTTCGATTGATACAGATTTACTGGAAGCTTCAGGTATGTTGCCTGGAGAACAGGTTCATGTTGTAAATCTAAACAATGGTTCTCGTTTAGTTACATATGTTATAGAGGGCGACAAAGGTTCTGGAACAATAATGCTGAACGGACCAGCAGCTCGTATGGGACTAAAAGGTGATAAAATTATTATTATCGCTTATTGTCAAATGAATCAAGAAGAAGCTGAAAGCTATAAACCTATAGTTGTTAAGGTTGACGAGAACAACAGACAAGTATAAGGAGTTTATTTTGCAAAAATATGGTTGCATTTTTTGTAATGGTGACTACGTGCACAACAATGAAGTTGAAAAACTTCTTGAAAATGCAGACTATATAATAGCCGCAGATGGTGGACTAAAGCACCTAAACTCCTTAAACATCTCTCCAACAGCAATTATTGGAGACATGGACTCAACAAGTCCAGAAATGCTGGAAAACCACAAGACAGCAGAAATTATAAAATTTCCTTCAAAAAAATCACAAACCGACACAGAATTGGCAATTGAATACCTTCAATCAAAAGGATATGAAAAGATTTTCCTGATTGGAGCAACCGGAAAAAGGCTGGATCACGAGCTTGGCAACATTTTTCTGATGATAAACACTCCCGGTCAACTTTTTATCATCGATAAAAATACAATTACCTTTGCAATTGATAGCACTTTTTCTACCATCAGCTTCCAACGCCCGATAGGTTCAATAGTTTCAATTATACCCAGACAAAAACCTTTTCCCTTTTTAACAACAACAGGGCTTGAATATCCTCTTAAAAACCAATATCTCCAAAATCCATGTCATGGCATAAGCAATATTGTTAATAGCGAAAAGACAACAATAACACTTGAAAATGATTCAACAGCAATCGTTTCCATAGAGCACATCTTTCCATTGCCGGAGTTAAGGTAAAGTATACTTACTGCAGTATCAAACAAAAAGATAAAGGTTAAACGCGAGCTGGGAGGGTCGGCGTCCCCGCTGACCGAAAGGAAATTCGATCATAGATCAAACGCTACATTACTTGCAAACAAACATTGACTGGTAGAAATGTAGAGTCGGTTCTGTGAACCGAAAACAAGAAAGGTAACGAGGACATTGCCGTCCTGTCGCGCCATAGGAACGAAGGCGGATCCCGAGTAACAAGACAAACGTTAAACGCGAGCCGGGAGCGAAAACGTCCCCGTTTTCATAATAAATAAAAAAAGGAAGAAGAATGTCAAAGGTTGCTGATAGATTACACAATGATAGACTCGTTAAGCTTTTGGGAATAGAGATTATAGATGAAAACGAAAAATTCCCGTCTTGTAAGCTGAAAATTTGCGAGAAACATCTCAATGGCGTGGATTATGTACAGGGTGGCGCGGTCTTTACACTTGCAGACTATGCATTTGCAATTGCGTCAAATACGGACGAGCGTCTATCTTTAGGCATAAGCACAACAATAAATTTCTTTAAACCTGGAAAAGAAGGTGATGTCATGTACACAATGACAAAAGAGCTAAGCCGAACAAACAGGTTGTCGGTATATCAAGTTGCTGTTTTTATTGAAGATACAATGATTGCAACCTTTACTGGCACCGCATATAAAGTTGCAGATTGCTAAAAAATGCTACGCATTTTAGTTCTAAGTATGGTTCTAAGGTCTAAGAAAAATAAATGGTAATCTGCCTTCGCAGTGCCTTGAATTCAAGCGTTCGTATAACACTCATATTAAGACATATTAAGAATCTCGTCAACTTTTTTTAAAAAAAACTGCACAAAACTACAAAAATACTATACAATTGAGGCAAAGTTATTGAAAACACTATAATAATTGACCGCATTACATTTCGAATCACAAATTATTGAGTGTTATTTCAACAGAATTATTCAATCAAAGGTAAAAATTTTCACTTTTGAGATTATTAACAAATATTAGAAAGCATTGTTTTACGAACGTTCGTATAATAATTGTTGAATGTGATGAATATGAACAATATACGTACTGCAATACTGGGTTATGGGCGAAGCGGAAGCACTATGCATGCCGGGCCGATCGAGAAGATCGACGGCTTTGACATGGTCGCTGTATGCGACATTGATCCCAAACGGCGAGACCAGGCCTCCGAACGGTTCGGTTGTACCGTATACGAGGATTACCACGAGATGCTCGAAAAGGAGGAACTCGACCTGGTCTGTGTTATCACCCGCAATGACCAGCATTGTGAAATGGTATGCGACTGTCTGAATGCCGGTGCGAATGTCCTGGTGACAAAGCCCTGGGCCGCAAACCAGAGCGAGGCTGAGCGCATGGTGTCGACGGCACGCAAATCTGGAAAGAAGCTTCTGCCGTGGTTGCCCGCGAGGTGGGGATCCGAATTACGGAGGCTAAAAGCATTGCGGCAAGAAGATGCCATCGGCAACATCTTTACAATCCGCCGAACAGTGGCCAGTTTTGGCACACGCTGTGATTGGCAAACCGAAAGTAAGTTCGCGGGCGGCTATCTGCTTAATTGGGGCCCTCACATAGTCGACCCACCCGTCCTGCTGGCCGGTGGCAAGGTGAAAACCGTGTTCGGGCGACTGAAGCAGACGATCAATCCCGGCGATGTCGAGGACCTCTTCATCGCTATAATAACGATGGACAACGGCGTGACTGTGCAAGTCGAATACACAATCTCTCTTGCGCCAATGCCAGGTTGGATTGCACAGGGCGATCGCGGAACAATCACGATTGACGGCAAGGAAATGTCTATAGTAAGGGGGGAACCGGCCCGGCCTGACGATCCGACCAAGTTCAATACTATGAAAGTCGATGGTAATGAGACTATCAAGGAGACGCTTGCGGGCAATGCATACGGCGATGAATACGAGATCTATAAGGAGATCGCAGCAGCCGTAAGAGGGGAAGAAGACTTTGCCGTGAAACCAGAAGATGCGCTTGAACTGTCGCGCATTCTAGACGCCATTCGGACGTCAAGCGAAGAGGATAGAGTAGTTAATCTATAAAGGAAGGTTGCAGAAATGAAGTATTCGTATATGAGCTTCTCAACGCCGTCACTTAATCTGGCCGGAATGCTGAAGGTGGCCGCGCGCTACGGCTATGACGGAATAGAGCCAAGGCTGGACGCCAATCACGCGCACGGTATCGAGGTCGACATGTCACAGGAACAACGAGTTACCGCCCGGGCGCAGATCCAAGCTACCGGCATCGCTCTGGCATGTCTTGCCACCTCCCTGTCCTACGCGGACCCCAAAAAGAAAGACTCTATGCTGGCACAGACACATGAACGGATCGACCTTGCAGGCGACCTGTCAGTGCAGGCCCTGCGTGTGTTTGGCGGCAAGATCCCCGCAGGCGCTGACCGGGAGCAGGCGATAGATCTTCTGGTCACGAGCCTGTCTTCCGTTGCCGATCATGCAAAGGATCGCGGGGTCACCCTATGCCTTGAGACACACGACGACTGGTGCGATCCCGTTCACGTCGCAACAGTCGTTACTCGCATCGACAGACCATGCATAGCAGTCAACTGGGACATCATGCATCCCGTCAGAACAGGACAGGCGACCGTTGAGAAATCTTTCGAAGCTCTAAGTTCATGCATTCGCCACGTGCATATACATGACGGGGTCGGGTCAGACATGAAGTTCGTCCCGATCGGCACCGGCGATATTGACCACAAATGTGCCGCTCGGCTGCTGTCATCCGTACAGTTTGAAGGCTATCTTAGTGGTGAATGGATCGGATGGGAACCGTATGACATTCACCTACCGCGTGAGCTGAGTACGATGAAGGATTACGAGGAAGCACTCACGTAAGGGAATGGATACCGTGCAGAAAGAAACATCCAACCAGAGCGTCCTGGCTACAAATTGACTCGCGCGAGGCACTGTCCATTTTGAGCCTGATGCAGTCGTTCACAGAAACTTTTGAGAAAAGTTTCATATTCATTTCTCCGTGCCTATAATAACATTCATATAGTATCTATATTAAGACATATTGCGAATTCAGTCAATTTTTTTAATAAAAATCACAAAAACAACTGTACAAAACTTCAAATATCTCATACAATCGAAGCAAAGTTATTGAATACACTATAATAATTAGCTATATTATCTTTCAAATCATTAATTATTAGTGATGTTTCAATTTGAACATGAGTTAAAACTACAATAAACAAGGAGGACAGATGAAACTGATGAATCAATGGTTACGTAAAGGAGTCGTAATGGCTATGGCGATTTTGTGCGGCGTGTCCTTGTTTGCCGCTGAAAACCAGGGTGCCAAGAATTCCTCGGGCAAGCCGGTTGCGGGAAGCAACGACTGGAAAAAAGAAGGTAAGGAATATGTTTCCAGCCTTCCTTCTCTACCCATACCTTCCGATCCAGTATTTTCAGTGGGTCCCGCTGGACAGTATAAGGACATTGCCTCGGCTATCGCTGCACTTCCAGCTACCGGTGGCACGGTGCGAATTGCCTCCGGCATCTACGAGATACAGGAGGCGATTCGGATTCCCAGCAATGTCGCACTGATTGGTGAAGGTGCTTCAACCCGGATTCAGATGAAGCCTGAAATTCTGGCGCATATCCTCACAAACGCCAATCATGATAAGGGAAACCAGAATATCCTGATCCGTGGCCTGGTACTCGCGGGGAACCTCAACTCGGGTGGAAAACCACCTCAGCCTGGAAATCTGGTCGCAGGAAACGACAACTGCCGAGGAATCTACTTCAACCGGGTGACCGACGCACAGGTACTCGACTGCTTCATCACCGAAACAGGCACCAACCCATTCCTTGCCGAAAAAAGCCAAAACATCGTGTTCGCACACAATGAAGAAAAATTCTGCTTCCACTGCCTCAACTTCACCCTTTGTAAAAACGTGACTGTCGCCTACAACAGTGCCATCCAGAAATGGAGTGGCGAAGCCCCGTACTTCAATAGCACGCATCACAGCCGTGTCTTCAAAAACTACATCGAAAGAATGGGCATGGACGGGATGGCATTTGATTTCAACTCCAGTTATAACGAGATACATGATAACCTTGTGATCGGAAGCAATCTCAACGGAATTCTACTGAACCGGAATGCCCACCATAATACAGTGCACAATAACGTCATCAAAAACAACGGGGCCTACAGGAACAATCCATTTGACCGCATGGATGGCATACACTTGGCCTCAGGAGCCTCAAACAATACCATCTCAAACAACGTATGCATGGATGATCAGTCCAATCCAACCCAGCGCTACGGCATATACATTAGAGATGCGACCTGCCGGGACAACATAATTAGCGGCAATAAGTTCTCGGGGAACACAGCCGGAGAAATCAAGGATCTTAAAACAAACACAAAGGCTCAGGAGCCAAAAACCGTAAAATAAGTACTGTGAAAAGTTTTTTCAGCGGACGAAGTGGTTCGGCAAATTTCAGATTGAATTTTTGACTTTCCACTTTTCATTTTTAACAGACTGCTGTACCCATCCAGCGACTTTTAAAAGCTTAAAACCTTAAATTTTGAGTTGATAAAGAAAATATAGTTTACCAACTTTTAATCAATAACAAAGGAAAGAAAATGACACCAAAAGAAATTATACTAGCAAACCTAAACCATACAGGAGCACCACGCCCGGGAATAACTTTTGATAGAGGCAGAATAAACGACATTCACATGGGGTGGGTTGGCAATCCTGACAGCTATCAGCAAAAAAGGTGGACTAAAGGAAATATTGAATTTTATGATGATATTTATGGAAACATATGGCGCAGAATGGTTGGTGGCAGCCAAAAGGGTGAAATAGATACACCTGTTCTTCAAGATTGGAGCCAGCTTGACTCCCTTGAAATGCCAAAATTTGATCCAGAAAAAATTGCTGAAAACTTAAAAAAATTCTATGCACAAAACAAAGATGACAAATTAAATGCAGCTGGTATTGGTGGATGGATTTTTGATAATGCTCGTTATATAAGAGATATGGAAGTATATTTCATGGATATGGTAATGTATCCAGATGAACTCAAAGCGCTTCATTCAAAAATTGTTGATGTTTACAAGCAGAAGATTATTGGAGCGGGAATGGCAAACTCTGATGCAATATGCATCGGAGAAGATATGGGAACTCAAACAGGGTTGCTGTTCAGTCCCGATATGTTCCGAGAGTTTTTCAAAAAAGATTATACAGAATTAGTAGGGATTGCGCATGATTACGGAATGAAGGTGCTAATGCACTCATGCGGTAAAAATTGGGAAATCATTGATGACTTAATAGATGTTGGTATTGACTGCTTTCAGTTTGATCAACCAGCTGTATATGATATGGAGGCGTTGGCTGCAAAATTCCGAGAGCGTAAAGTGGCCTTATGGAGCCCTGTTGACATCCAAAAAGTTTTGCCAACTGGCAATGAAGACTTTATTCGGGCTGAAACAAAAAAGATGTGTGAAATATTTGAGGGTTGTCTTATAACTAAAAACTATCCCGACCTGCCGGGTATTGGTGTTGCAGAAGAGTGGGATGACTGGGCATATGATGAAATATGTAAGTTTTCTGGAGTATAGGAAAAAAGGACTGTCCAAAACTTCATTTCCGCGCCCATAACTTGCCGTCACGCAGGTGACCGCAGCTACAGTATGAAACTTGCAAATTAACGTTGAGTTTGGAGGATCAGCATCTGTAGCCGAGTCGCTTCGGCTCGGAGATAACAAGTCTTAACTTGTTAGAAAATTTTGCATGATACTATTTGATGACAAGGAACTTCCGCGCCCATAACTTGCCGTCACGCAGGTGACCGCAGCTACAGTATGAAACTTGCAAATTAACGTTTAGTTTGGAGGACCACCGTCTGTAGCCGAGTCGCTTCGGCTCGGAGAAAAACAACGTTTTTCTAAGCTACAGTATGAAACTTGCAAATTAACGTTGAGTTTGGAGGATCAGCATCTGTAGCCGAGTCGCTTCGGCTCGGAGATAACAAGTCTTAACTTGTTAG
>Ga0209414_1001293_pt1 | contig 11861 bp, 9 predicted proteins | sample LakVidmifraction_4_FD_181154 | JGI IMG/M metagenome (GOLD analysis project Ga0209414, IMG submission 181154) | Hypersaline microbial communities from Lake Vida, Antarctica - Brine Hole Two &gt;0.2 micron (SPAdes) (version 2) | ecosystem: Environmental > Aquatic > Non-marine Saline and Alkaline >... | reverse complement strand
AAGCCGATTAAAGAAAAGAGACAAAAGTTAATGGAAATATACAGTTCACAATTAAACAATAGGTAAATAGCCAATAGGCAATAGGCAATAGGCAATAATTAAATAAATCAACTTTCAAACTTTTAACTTTTTAACAATTACACAGTTACACGATTAAACAAATAAACAATTAAACTTAAAACACTTCCTTCGCTATTGCTTTAATATTGTTCGATTTCCCCATAGAATAAAAATGAACTACAGGAACACCTTTAGCTACCAGCTCTTTAGATTGCGAAATTGCCCATTCCACGCCAACTTCTCTCACCTGTTCATTGTTGCTGCACTTTTCAACTTCGGTAATCAGCGCTTCGGGCAAATCCAATTTAAAAACCTGCGGCAGCACTTGCAAATGGCGTTTTATGGCAATGGGTTTTATTCCCGGAATTATGGGAACCGTAATCCCAATAGCGCGTGCTTTCTCAACAAAATCGAAAAACTTTTGATTGTCAAAAAACATTTGGGTCACCACATAATCGGCGCCCGCATCCACTTTTTCTTTCAATCTTCGCAAATCGGTATCTAAACTTGGTGATTCCAAATGTTTTTCCGGATAACCCGCTACGCCAACACAAAAATTGGCTTTATAGGGTGTCTCTATTATTTCGTGTAAATATTTCCCTTTTTTTAAATCGCTAATTTGAGCCACCAAGTCCGATGCATATTGATGTCCGCCCAATGTTTGTTCAAAATATTTCTCATGTTTCATCGCATCACCACGCAATGCCATTACATTGTCCAACCCCAAATAATGACAATCAACCAATAAATATTCCGTTTCTTCTTTGGTAAAACCGCCACACAACACATGCGGAATCGCATCAACATTATATTTGTATTTTAAAGAAGCGCAAATACCAACAGTTCCAGGTCGCATCCTGGTAATTTTTTGTTCTAAAAGCCCCTTTCCTTTCGCTATATAAACATGTTCTTCTCTCGATGTAGTCACATCAATAAAAGGCGGCCTAAATTCCATTAACGGATTGATATTGTCGTACAATTCCTGAATATTTTGTCCCTTTTGCGGTGGCACAATTTCAAAGGAAAACAACGTTTTCCCCTTAGCTTGTTTTATGTGTTCTGTTACTTTCATTTTGTTGGTTGGTTGTTGGATTATTGTTCTATTAAAAAAAAGACCTCAACTCCAAATTTTTAATTTTAATTTATTTTGGGCGTTCCCCTACAGGTCGCGCTTTCCGTTATATCTTTTTCTGCATTTCACTCCAAAAAAGTATGCCACTTCAATCGCTAACGCAAATCGAAATACGATATTAGATTTTTATTTCACTCCTCATGCTGAGCTAGCGAAGCACACTTCTCACGTCTCACTTTTAACTTTTATACCAACTTCGGGGGTTAGGGGGATTATTCGGCCAAATTAGGTCTTAACCATTTCTTGGCAGTTTCAAAATCCATCTTTTTTCTTTTTGCAAAATCCTTTACCTGTTCTTCAGTTATCTTTCCGACACCAAAATATTTAGCGTTTTCATTCCCAAAATAATATCCTGAAACCGATGCTGCCGGCCACATCGCCAAACTTTCCGTAAGTTCAACCCCAATAGTTTCTTTAACTTTTAGAAGTTCCCAAATGGTTAATTTCTCTGTATGGTCCGGACAGGCGGGGTAACCCGGTGCTGGCCTAATTCCTTTATAGCCTTCTTTTATCAGCTCTTCATTAGACAAAATTTCTGAGGCCGCATAACCCCAATAGTCCGTTCTCACCTTTTTATGAAGATATTCGGCAAAGGCTTCTGCCAAACGGTCAGCCAAAGCTTTAATCAATATTGAATTGTAATCATCGTGATCTGCCTCAAATTCAGCTGCCAGTTCCGCAGTTCCAAACCCAGTTGAAACACAAAAAGCACCCATATAATCAGTGATTTCAGCATCTTTTGGTGCCACAAAATCGGCCAATGCAATACTTGGAATTCCTTCTTTCTTTTTCAATTGCTGGCGTAAAGTTAAAAACTTTGCTTTTACTACTGTTTTAGCTTCATCTTCATAAACTTCAATATCATCCTCCACAGAATTTGCAGGGAAAATTCCAAAGATGGCTTTTGCAGTCAGTAATTTTTCATCCACCACTTTTTGAAGCAGTTTTTTGGCATCCTCAAATAAATGAGTCGCCGTTTCACCAACCACATTATCGGTTAAAATTTCAGGAAATTTCCCGTGCAATTCCCAAGTTCGGAAGAACGGACTCCAATCAATATATTCCAATAATTTAGAAAGCTCCAAATCCTCAATGACTTTAATTCCCAAAAAGTTTGGAACCCCAATTTTTGTTGCATTCCAATCAATTATAAACTTGTTTTTCCGTGCATCAGCCAAGGATAAATATTCTTTTTTGTTGGATCGGTTAAAAAAACCTTCCCGAACTTTCACATAATCGTCTTTAATGCTTTTAACATAATCTTCAACGGTATTGTTGTCGTTAATTAAATTCCCGACCACAGTAACCGCCCTTGAAGCATCATTTACGTAAATCACCGCATTGGAATATTGCGTATCAATTTTAACAGCCGTATGCGCTTTTGAAGTAGTTGCGCCACCAATTAACAACGGAACTTTAAAGTTTTGTAGCTCCATTTCAGCAGCAACATAAGCCATTTCGTCTAAAGAAGGCGTTATGAGTCCGCTCAACCCAATCACATCCACATTTTCAGTTTTGGCGGTTTCAATTATTTTTTGAGCCGAAACCATGACGCCTAAATCGATAATCTCATAATTATTGCAATTCAACACCACGCCCACAATATTTTTTCCGATATCATGCACATCTCCTTTAACAGTCGCCATTAATATTTTGCCATTCGCCTTACTCACCTCACCTTTATCAATTTCAATATACGGTTGCAAATAGGCCACCGCACGTTTCATGACCCTAGCAGATTTTACCACTTGCGGCAAAAACATTTTTCCTGAACCAAACAAATCCCCTACCACATTCATACCTGTCATCAAATGCTGTTCAATCACTTCTATAGGCTTTTTGGCCTGTATTCTTGCTTCTTCAACATCTTCCAATATAAATTCATCCACGCCTTTTACCAAAGCATGGGTTATTCTTTCCTGCAAGGGTTTTTCACGCCACGACAAATCCACTTTATGCTCTTTTACGGAACTTACCACACTTTCAGCAAAAGTTAACAAGCGTTCTGTGGCATCATCTCTTCTGTCTAAAATAACATCTTCAACACGTTCCAATAAATCCTTCGGAATTTCATCATAGACTTCCAACATGGTCGGATTTACAATGCCCATATTCATTCCTGCTTGTATGGCGTGGTATAAAAATACCGAATGCATTGCTTCCCTCACGGAATCATTTCCCCTAAAAGAAAAAGAAACATTGCTCACGCCGCCGCTTACGCTGACGTTGGGTAAGTTTTCACGAACCCAGCGCGTTGCTTCAATAAAATCGAGGGCATTTCTTTTATGCTCATCCATTCCTGTAGCAACAGGAAAAATATTTAAATCGAAAATAATGTCTTCTGAAGGAAATTGAACTTTATCGACCAAAATACGGTACGAACGCTCTGCCATTTCAATTCTTTTTTGGAAATTATCGGCCTGGCCAACCTCATCAAATGCCATCACAATAACTGCGGCACCGTAACGCTTAATTAATTTTGCCTGCTTTATAAATGTGGCTTCCCCTTCTTTTAAGCTAATGGAGTTTACCACACATTTTCCCTGAACAACCTGCAATCCTGCTTCAATAATTTCCCATTTTGAACTGTCGATCATGACCGGAACACGAGAAATATCAGGTTCAGAAGCAATTAAATTCAGAAATTGAACCATGGCGGCTTTTCCGTCAATCAATCCGTCATCCATATTCACATCAATAATCTGTGCCCCACCATCAACCTGATGCCTTGCAATCGCAAGAGCCTCATCAAATTTTTCGTCTTTAATCAACCGAAGAAACTTACGAGAACCTGCCACATTTGTACGCTCCCCAACATTAATAAAGTTACTTTCGGGCGTAATAATTAAAGGTTCAAGTCCAGATAATTTAAGCCACTTTCTCTCGTTGTTGGTTGTTGGTTGTTGGTTGTTGGCGCTTATCATAATTTTTTATAATAATTAATAAAACCATTCAATAATTTTTTACAACTAAGAATTTGTTCCAAGATTAAATCTAATTCTTCCTTTGAAATATATTGCTGGTCAACAGATAAATATATTTGTGTTTCTAATTCATATAAAGAACCTTTTGCAATATGAAGAAAATAAATCGTTTCTTTTGAGCCATTTCTTCCGCAACCTTCAGCAATATTTGATGGAATTGAAACAGCACTTCTCCTTATTTGGTTTGTAATACCGTATATTTCATCTTTCGGAAATTTTTTACTTACCAAATATACTAAGCCAACTAATTTTCTAGCTTCAATCCACACTTCTAAATCCGTATATAACTTCATTTCTTTAATTATCTTAAATTTCAAACCCTCCCAACAACTAAAAACCAACAACTAACAATCTTAATAAATTCCCCCTTTGGGGGCTAGGGGGCTTCTTGTCTTATAATCTTCCACTAAATCAGCAATAGCTTTTATATGCGCTGGAGTTGTTCCGCAACAACCTCCGATAATGTTTACCAAATTCTTATCCAGATACGTCTTAATTTGCGCAGCCATTTGTTCGGGTGTTTCATCATATTCCCCAAAAGCATTTGGCAATCCGGCGTTTGGATGTGCTGAAACCGGCAGGTTTGACTTTCTTGCCAGCACTTCTAAATGCGGCGTTAACTGATTGGCGCCCAGCGCGCAATTAAACCCTATAGACAATAGCGGAATGTGTGAAACCGAAATTAAAAATGCTTCAGCCGTTTGTCCGGATAAAGTTCTTCCGCTTGCATCAGTAATGGTACCGCTTAACATAACTGGCACGGCTATATTTCGTTCTTCTTTCACTTCTTCAATGGCAAACAACGCTGCTTTTGCATTTAGGGTGTCAAAAACAGTTTCAACCAATAATAAATCTGCCCCACCATCCAACAAAGCTTCGGTTTGTTGTTTGTAGGCAACTTTTAAATCATTGAAAGTGACCGCCCTAAATCCGGGGTCATTTACTTTGGGAGACATACTTGCCGTTTTATTTGTTGGACCGATTGAACCTGCTACAAATCGCGGTTTTGCCGGATTTTTAGCGGTAAATTCATCTGCAACTTCTTTGGCTATTTTTGCCGACTGATAGTTGAGTTCGTACACATAATCTTCCATTTCATAATCGGCCATCGCTATGGTGGTACTCGAAAACGTATTGGTTTCAATAATGTCGGCGCCCGCTTCCAAATATTTCCGATGAATTTCTTTAATGGCTTGGGGTTGTGTTATGGAAAGCATATCATTATTTCCTTTTACGGACATATGAAAATCTTTAAACTGTTCGCCCCTGTAATCTTCTTCCGAAAAACGGTATTGCTGAATCATGGTTCCCGTAGCACCATCAAGTACCAATATTCTTTTTTGTATTTCTTCTTTTATGTTGCTCATTGTTGATGGTTATTGGTGTTTTTAATTATATTATGAATTTTAAATTAGCCTACTAGCCAATGAGGGAATTTTTATTTTTCAATTATTAATTGTTAATTACTCATTATTAATTCAACCCGCGTTAGGGATTGAAGCGACATCCTTTTTGAAAAAAAGATATAGCGAAAAGCCCGACCGCTTAGCGGTAACGCCCAAAAAATTATTAAAAAGCAGGAAGAATTCTTGAAAAATCTCTTCGTTATCTATCCAAAATATTTGGTAGAACGTAGCACCTTCTTTATAAATAAAGGGTTGCTAAGGCTTCAACGGGTCTAATCCCTCTGCCTTTCTTAATAACTGTGATTATTGTGTTTATGAACTTGGCTGCAAATTAACGGAATATGCCGTTTAATTACAAATGAAACCGGTAGTTTATTATTTAATTAACAAGGATTTTGTTAATTAAATAATGAAATACGTCACTTTTTTTTGAAATATTACCTTTTAGATTTATAGCCTATTCAATAAACCCAACCCCAGCTGTGTTATTTGTTTGCGGGTCTATTAAAATAAATGAACCGTTGGTTCTGTGTTCTTTAAATGCATCGAAAAAGATTGGTTTATTCAATTGAAAAGATACTGATGCAATATCATTCATATTTAAATCAGTAACATTGGTGTCAAAACCTGTAAAATCAGTTTTAATCTTATGATGAATCACACTTACTTTTGCCAATACTTTATGCACACCATGTTGTAAAACATATTTAGAACCTGCCTCTAATGCCTTAGAATCCATCCAGGAAACAGTAGCTTTAAACTGCTTCTCAATTTTTGGCAATTCCGCTTCTTTTACAATCATATCACCCCTACTTACATTCACATTATTCTCTAATGTTACAGAAATGGAAGTTCTTCTTGCTGCACTTTGGTATTTTTTACCATTAAAGAAAATTTCCTTAATTCTGGTTTTCGTTTCAGATGGCAACACAACAACTTCATCGCCAACATTAATTTCACCGCCATATACTTTTCCTGCGTAGCCCCTAAAATCATGAAATTCTTCCGTTTTCGGACGAATGACGTATTGTACTGGAAAACGCATTCTGCCTCTGTTGTAAATATTAACAGTGTCTAATTCCTCCAAATATTCTAATAATGTTTGTCCGTTAAACCAAGGCATTCCTTCTGATTTTTCTACCACATTGTCGCCTTTTAGTGCACTTACAGGAATGTAGGTTATGTTTTGTTCATCATAGTCGCTTTTTTCAACCAACTTTTCGAAATCGGCTTTAATTTCGTTGTATCTCTCTTCGGAAAAATTAACCAAATCCATTTTATTAACTGCGACAATAACACTTTTAATCCGCAACAAATTGTTGATAAAAAAGTGGCGGTAGGTTTGCTCTATCACACCGTGACGTGCGTCGATCAAAATAATGGCGACTTGAGATGTTGAGGCACCGGTAACCATATTTCTGGTATATTCCACGTGACCGGGAGTGTCGGCAATGATATAACTTCTTGTTGCTGTTGAAAAATAAATATGGGCCACATCTATGGTGATTCCTTGTTCCCGCTCGGCCACCAAGCCATCTGTTGCCAAAGAAAAATCTAGATAATCATACCCCTTTTGTTTGCTGCTGCGTTCAATGGCTTCTAATTTATCGTCGGTTAATGATTTTGTGTCGTACAATAATCTTCCGATTAAGGTACTTTTACCATCATCCACACTTCCTGCTGTTGCTATTTTTAAAACTTCCATATTTTTTTGGTTGTTGGTTGTTGGTTATTGGTTGTTTGCATTTTGAATTTCACACCAATTTCCAATTCCAAACTTTCATTTTTTAATTTAACACTTTACTTAGAACTTACAACTCAACACTAGAAATACCCTTGTTGTTTTCGTTTTTCCATAGCAGCTTCAGAACGTTTGTCGTCAATTCGCGCGCCACGTTCAGAAATACTGGATTCCCTTATTTCTGCAACCACTTCTTGAATTGTGGCTGCATAAGAATCCACTGCGGCGGTACAACTCATATCTCCAACAGTTCTAAAACGAACCATTCGTTCTTCAACTTCTTCTTCTTCATCTTTAAACACATATTCTGAAGCAGACCAAATAAATCCGTCTCTTAAAAAAATATCTCTTTTATGTGCAAAATAAATGGATGGAATCTCCAAATCTTCATTTTCAATATAGGTCCATACATCTAATTCTGTCCAGTTGGAAATTGGAAAAACACGCACATTTTGTCCGAGCTCAATTTGACCGTTCAGCATATCGAACAATTCCGGACGCTGGTTTTTTTCGTCCCACTGGCCAAAATCATCGCGCACAGAAAAAATACGTTCCTTGGCTCTTGCTTTTTCTTCATCTCTTCGTGCACCGCCAATACAGGCATCGAATTTAAATTCTTCAATAGCGTCCAATAATGTTGTGGTCTGTAAGACATTTCGACTTGAATATCTGCCCGATTCTTCTTTTACTTTCCCTTGATCTATACTGTCCTGAACATTTCTAACAATAAGTTCCAATCCTAATTCTCTAACCAATCTATCGCGAAATTCAATTGTTTCCGGGAAATTGTGCCCGGTATCAATATGCATTAACGGAAAAGGAATCTTTGCCGGAAAGAAGGCTTTTTGGGCAAGGCGAACAAGGGTTATTGAATCCTTTCCTCCTGAAAACAGCAATACCGGTTTTTCAAATTGGGCAGCAACTTCTCTAAAAATATAAATTGCTTCATTTTCAAGTGCATTGATATGTAATGTTTCTGTCATTTTATTCTTTTTATGAATGCAAACCGCATTCTCTGTTTTCCAACACTTTTGTTGGGTCAAAATAAGTAAATTCGTTAGGTAACTTTTGTTCTTCCAAATAGGCATCCAATTTTTCATCCGACCAATGGTAAAACGGACTCACCTTTAATACACCATCTTTGCTGATTGAAACAATATCAATACTGTTTCTGAAAGCAGTTTGGCCCTTTCTTAAATTGGTGAACCAAACATCAGGTTTGTGCTCATCCATTGCCCTGTTAAACGGTTCCAGTTTTACTTGTTCTGTAAATAATTTATGCAATGGGTCTTCAATTTGCGGAATTCCCATAATCGCATCTCTATGAGCAGCTGTTTGTTTTGGGACATATAAATGCACATTTAAATTCAATCTCTTAATTAATTCATCGGCATGTTTATAAGTTTGCGGCGTATTATAGCCCGTATCGCACCAAATTACTTTTATGTCTTTTTTAACTTGGGTGCAGGCGTTTAAAATTGCCACTTCATAAGGCCTGAAATTTGTTGTTACCACTGCGTTTTTAGCAATGCCAATTGCCCAGGAAATGATTTCAATGGGAGATTTATTTTCCAGTTCCTTATTTAAGTTTTCTAAATCTAAATTTTTCATTGTTTTCTCCATTTAATGGCATTCCAAATGCGTTCGTGACCGTAGTATAAGGCCATTTTAGTAATCACCTCTATTGACCCGATTGTCAATGCCATGGTTAGCTGTCCTGTAATAAACCAGGAAATAATCATGGTATCTATAGTTCCTATAACGCGCCAGCTCATTGCTTTAACAATGCTGCGAATAGGTCTTTCAGATCCTTTATCTTCTTCAAAACTTTCTTTGGAAGTTTTTTTAGGTGAATTTAAAATTTGATCTATTATCATTTTCTTTATTATTCTGTTCTTTTACTGGCAACAAAAATACATTTTTTTTAATACTCTACCTATTCTATAGGCTATTAGGTGAACAAAATTCAAAGATTTAATATTTTCTGGAATTTCACAACAAATTTTAACCCATTAAAGCATCATTTATATCTTGAATAATATCAGAAACATGTTCCAGACCAACAGAAATACGAACCAAACCGGGCGTAATTCCGGCCGCCAATTGTTCATCAGGAGAAAGTTTGCTGTGGGTTGTGGATGCCGGATGCGTGACAATAGTTCGGGTATCGCCCAAATTGGCCGATAAAGAACACATTTTTAACGTATTTAAAAAGTTCTTTCCTGCTTCCAAACCGCCTTTTACTTCCACGGCTATGATATTTCCTCCCAATTTCATTTGCTTTTTGGCAATTTCATATTGGGGATGGGATGGCAGAAATGGATATTTTACTTTTTCAATTTTTTGATGACCTTCCAAAAACTGCGCTACCTTTAAGGCATTTTCGCAATGCTTTTCAATACGAACCGCCAAGGTTTCCAAACTTTTTGACAACACCCAGGCGTTAAAAGGTGATAATGCCGGACCCGTATTTCTTGAAAATAAATAAATTTCACGAACCAGTTCCGATTTTCCAACCACCACGCCTCCCAAAACACGACCTTGTCCGTCCATTAATTTTGTAGCAGAATGGATTACCAAATCTGCACCGAATTTTATGGGTTGCTGAATGTAAGGTGTTGCAAAACAATTGTCGATGACCAACAATAAATTGTGTTTTTTAGCTATTTTTCCCAATAAGGTCAAATCAATAATATCAACCCCCGGATTGGTCGGCGATTCTGCGTACAATATTTTCGTTGAAGGTTTGATTAAAGGCTCTATTTCATCCGGATTATTAATGTCAAAATAAGAAGTTTCAATATTCCATTTTGGAAAATACTTAGTAAATAACGTGTGCGTTGAACCAAAAAGAGCACGTGCCGAAACAATATGGTCACCGCTGCTTAACAAGGCCGCAAAGGTTGAAAAAACGGCTGCCATTCCGGTCGCAAAAGCATAACCGGCTTCCGCGCCTTCCATTTTCACCACTTTTTCAGTAAATTCAGTCGTATTTGGATTGCTAAAACTGGAATAAATATTTCTGTCATTTTCTTCGCTGAATGAAGCGCGCATCTCTTCGGCATCATCAAATACAAAACTTGAAGTTAAGTACAAAGGCGTTGAATGCTCCTTAAAATGGGAACTTTCCATTTGGGTTCTGATGGCTTCGGTTTCAAAATTATTGTAGCTCATACTAGTTGGTTGTTGGTTGTTGGTTTTTAGTCTTTTTTCTCGTCCATGTCAACTTTCATTCCCCCTTCGGGGGTTAGGGGGCTTTAATTTTTATCCGCCAATCGTAATATATCTCCAAATACACCTCGCGCTGTAACGGCAGCTCCGGCACCCGCTCCCTGAATTACAATTGGGTTTTCACCATACGACTCCGTATAAATTTCAAAAATAGCATCAGCGCCTTTTATTTGCCCAAGGGCACTGTTTATTGGTACAGAAACCAATTTAACTTCCAAATTCCCTTTATCTTCCTGTAAATTTCCAGATAAATTTCCAATATAGCGCAACACATGATTTTCTTTTTGATTGTCTTTTAAATGTTGATAATAGGCATCCATTTCATTCAATTTTTCCAAAAACTCATTCGTTGTTCCTTTTCTTAAATTTTCCGGAATTAAATTTTCTATGAGTACCTCTGAATACTCATTTTGCAAATCAAGTTCACGCGCTAAAATCAATAATTTCCGACCAACATCATTTCCACATAAATCCTCACGCGGATCAGGTTCCGTAAAACCCTGGCTGATGGCTTCTTGCAACACTTCACTAAATGGCCTGTTTTCGACAGAATAGGTATTGAACAAATAACTTAATGAGCCCGAAAACACACCTCTAATTCCTGTAATATTTTCACCGGAATCATGGAGTAATTTAATGGTGTCAATTAACGGCAATCCTGCACCAACATTGGTTTCATATAAGTATGATTTTTTATTTTCCTTAATTTTTCTGCGCAATTCTTTGTAAGAAGCATAATCAACAGTATTGGCAATTTTGTTTGAAGAAATTAAATCGAATCCGTTTTCGGCCAACTCAATATAATTTTCGATAAAAACACTACTTGACGTATTGTCAATTGCAATTAAATTTTCCAAATGGTTATTTTCAGCATATTCAATAATATCTTTTAATTGGTAATTATCAGTTGAATGCATTTCAAATTCCTGTTTCCAATTTTCGCTAATGCCTCTTTTATTTAACAGCACATTTGAGGAACCTGCAACAGCAAAAATATTCAAATTAATATTTTTCCTTTTTAGAATATTTTCTTTGCTCTTTAAAACTTGTTCAATTAAAGTCCCCCCAACTAAACCTTTTCCGAAAATGGCAATATTTATATTTTTTGAAACGCCAAAAATCTCCCCATGAATTACATTTACCGCCTTTTTCAAATCTGTTTTTTTAACAACCAAACATACGTTTTCACCTGTAACCGTATTGTTTATCAGAATAGGCGTGATATGGTTTTTGATCAACGAGCTGTATGGCTGATTGAAGGAATGCAAACTTTGACCGATTATTGAAATTACCGAAACATTTTCGGT
>Ga0209414_1001292_pt1 | contig 11872 bp, 10 predicted proteins | sample LakVidmifraction_4_FD_181154 | JGI IMG/M metagenome (GOLD analysis project Ga0209414, IMG submission 181154) | Hypersaline microbial communities from Lake Vida, Antarctica - Brine Hole Two &gt;0.2 micron (SPAdes) (version 2) | ecosystem: Environmental > Aquatic > Non-marine Saline and Alkaline >... | reverse complement strand
AATCACCGTAAAGCCCGGTGCCAAGCTTTCCGTTCAGATGCACCACCATCGCGCTGAGCATTGGATTGTAGTAAGTGGCACCGCAAGAGTGACCAACGGTGAAGAAACCTATCTGGTCACAGAAAATCAGTCCACATACATCCCGATAGGACAGGTGCACTCTCTGGAAAACCCAGGCGTTATTGATCTGGAACTAATTGAAGTGCAATCAGGCTCGTATATTGGTGAGGATGATATTGTTAGATACGAAGACCGGTACGGTAGAAAATAACAAATCTGTATGCAAATAAAACAACCTTCGCCTGACGCAGGTTTGCGCTCAAACTGGGCTTCATGGTTCATTTTTGCCAATGGTCTTCTATGTCTTCTGGTCGGATTACGCTTCCTCCCTTGGATGACCGTGCCCGATACCGCAACAGCAGCCTATGTGGCGCTGCTTCTACCTGGACAGTTCCTGCTTCTAGCCTGGCTGGCAGGCTTACCGTTGCTCGCTTTCAGCCTGATACTGCCTAAGCAGTCATTATCTGTAATCGCAGTGATCTACAGTAGCCTGGGCATCGCCCTGCTGCTCATTGATACAGTAATTTACTCCCTTTATCGCTTTCATCTTTCTGGCTTCGTACTGGAGCTTGCAATGGGGGCAGGCACAGAGATTTTTTCGTTCTCATGGAAACTGTGGGCCACCTCTCTCGGTATTTTTGTTGCCATACTCTTCGTCGAGAGCCTGCTAGCAGCTTTGATTTGGAGAAAAAGCCCCAAAGCGCAATGGTTGGGGACCGGATTTGCCATCATGTTGTTTATGCAGCTGGGCGCACACGGTTGGCACGCTTGGGCGGATGCGAACTACGACAGCCAGATAACCGGTATTACCCGGCATGTCCCGCTTTACTACGGGGCCACTGCCAAACGGTTTATGAGCCGGCACGAACTGATAGATCAAAATAAAGCCCGGAAAAACGAGACTGCTCAGTCACTAGCGCGAACAACTTCCGCGGGAGCTCTGAATTACCCCACTGAACCGCTAACGTGCAAGCAGCCGGCGCGCGCCCTCAATGTTCTACTGATTGTAATTGATGGGGCTCGATGGGATATGCTCGCGCCTGAATGGACACCCAATATCTATCAATTCACCAAAAATAGCCTCATATTCGATCAGCACTATAGTAACGGGAACGCTACCAAACCCGGCATTTTTACACTTTTCTACTCCCTGCCAGCCAGTTACTGGGACGCATTTACTACTGCAAAAAAACCACCCGTCGCGATCAGTCGGATGCAAGAACTTGGTTATCAAATGAAGATTTTGAGTTCGGCAACGCTCATCAGCCCCGCTTTTGACAAGAATGTTTTCTCATCCATTCCCGACATAAGGCTGCATACGCCCGGTGCTGAATCCTGGGACAGAGATGCTCAGATCACCGATGATTGGCTAGCGTTTACAAGCACCGAACGCCAAACGGACGATCCGTTTTTCGGGTTCCTTTTTTATGACACCACCCACAATCACGCCGTCCCTGATGATTATCCCGTAAAGTTCCAGCCCTATTGGGAAACGGTCAACAAGCTTGCACTTAACCAAGACTTTAATCCGGAACTCATCAAGAACAACTACAAATCGACTCTGCATTTGGTTGATAACCAAATCGGCCGAGTACTCGATGACCTGAGGGCCCGCAAGTTGCTGAACAGCACAGTCGTCATGATCACCGGCGACCACGGTCAGGAGTTTAACGAATACGGAATGAATTATTGGGGACATGGGAGTAATTTTGGCGAGTACCAATTGCGAGTACCCATGGTGGTACACTGGCCGGGGAAAACCAGTGCGCACATCGAGTACCGCACTGAGAACTTTGACATTGCCCCAACCCTAATGACTGAGGTTTTGGGCTGCGGGGCGTCGCCAGCCAGCACTTACGCAACAGGCAACGGTATGTTTAGCGAACGCCAAAGAGACTGGAGCATTGCCCACAGTTATATGGAATACGCCCTGCTTCTGGATGACCTGAACATCGTGAGAACCCCCTCCGGAGACGTCGACGTAATCGGCAACGATATGCAACGGATAACGGACTACACATTGAAACCCGGCATTACAAAACAGGTTCTCGATGAACTGTCCAGATTCTACAAATAGCAAGTTTTATTCAATTGAGTATCTCTGGAACAGCGGCAGAGGTATTTTGAGGAAAGCGCTCAGGCGCCCTCGAAAAAAGTGATACTGCACTTATTACATAAACTCAGACTTTATGCCTAAATGAGAAATATGGGCTAGAAATAATAATGAAAATTATGGATTTAAAATGAGCCACCTGAAAATTTTTTTTAAAACCTATGACCACTGGATAGCCAGCACTCGGGAATGGATTTTATTACTTACGTTTTTCACGCTACCATTATCAAAGAGTGCTCCGCTTATTCTTGTTTTTTTATTTACCGTTTTGTGGTTCATTGAGCTTTCAAAAAACAAACTGGCCCAGCTAAAAACAAACAATCTTAGTATCATATTAATAATTTTTTATCTTATACACCCATTATCACTCCTTTGGAGTAATAACATCAACTTCGGCATACAACGCTCCTTAGACTATGTCTGGATTTTATTTATTGCCATTGCGATTTCACAGTATAAAGGTGGAAAGTTTAGACCTTACCTTTCAAGCTTCGTTGCCGGTGCATCTATTCACGCGATGTTTTTCTACTTAGGATATTTCGACATTTTTAATATCTTAAATTCAACTATTAACGACCCTGCCATAAGTGGTAACAGGAACACGTATGGACCACTTATTGCCATAGCAAGCATCTCGATGATCTATCTGACAATAACAGGTACCTGGATCAGGTTTTATAAATTTTCGGGATTATTTCTGGCTTTATTACTTTTAATAACGGTACTTCTAAACACATCTCGGACAGGACATGCTGTACTAATAACCCTTAATTTAACCAGCATTTTTTACATTTCCGTCTTGAAGAAAAAAAGGCTATTAGGTGCGGTTGGCATTGCAGTTTTCCTCTCAACGATATTTGTGTCAGTCCAGTTTAGTGACGGCCTTCAGACGCGCATCTCTCAAGCAGCCAATGACATATACCTCTATGAAGCCAACCCATTAACCTCTACGGGAGTTCGAATAAGTTTTTATCAAAACACTATCGAGTTGCAATTGGAAAGATCTTTCACGGAACAGGTCATAGGCAGCGGAGTAGGTGACTATGTGAATGACTTCAATGCATTCATTGAAAAAAAACAAGAGACCTTACCCGGCTTAAGGAAAAGCAAAGAAGACGCTCAAGGATGGAATCGGTTTAGAGACCTTCACAGTCAATTCTTAATGAACCTTTTAAAATTCGGCTACGTTGGCATTCTCCTAATCATGGCCTTAACAATACTGCTCTATAATCAGCAGAAAAAAAATAGAGCTTTTATTATAACAGGATTTTTTATCAGCGTTTTTTTGGCCTTAATCGTTAACAGCTTATCTCAAAGTGCCATGGAGACAAGAGGGCTGGCCCCAACATACTTTCTAATATTAGGAATGTTTTTCACCAACCTTCATAAGAAAGAAAAAATTCATGGATAATATCTTATACATCTCTCAAAGCCCTCTTCAATTAATTAACAACATTGAGGCATATTTAAAATTAGAAAAAAGTCACGGAAAGCACTTGATCTTTGTTCGTGACGATCAGTCTATGGAAGCCATCGAATCAATCATTGATTTATTCGACCTGAAGAACTTCATTAAATACAAAATTAATAAATCGTTTAAATTTCTATTCCCATTTATTCTAAGCACCGAAGCTAGAACCAACTATCAAAAAATTTATTTCGGCAACACAACTTCTTACACCTCCTTCCTCATAAATAAAATTAAACCAAGGGAGCTTATACATGTAGACGATGGAACCAGGACAATCAACCTACTTCAATTAGATGACAACTCAAATTTTTTCAGAAAACCTATATTAAGATTTCTTAACAAGAGCTACTTAAAGAAAAGTACATTTTTCACTTATTATTCTCAGCAAGCAAAAGATTCAAAAAAAACCTGCATTGAGAATACTCTTAGCGAAACTAGTCACAACATTTCCAAGCTAAAAAATCTCAAAAAAATGGTACCAGCAAGCCAAAACCAAAAAATATTTATCGGGACAAACATCCTTAGCTCCTATGAAAACATTGAGCAAATTTTTGATCAACTAGATACACAGGTTGGCTTAGAAGACTGCATTTATCTCATGCATAGGTACGACGACGCTTCTTTAATGAGTTCTTTAGCACAACGGTATAATTTTCAAGCATTTAAAATCAACTTACCTATTGAGCTTTATTTTTTGTACCTTTGGAAAAAAAATCAGCCTAGTGTATGGACATTCGGATCAACCGCAATTGACACCCTGACCTTAATCAGTCCAGAAACAAAATTTAACATCATAAAGCTCAACAAGGATGGCTTTGCCAAATCAACCTTGGGGGAATCATTTAAACATCTTTATGAACATTTCGAACACAACCCAATGGTCACCTTGCATGAACTTACTAGTTAGCCGCTATAAATCTATTTTTTTGATCAGTTTTGTTTGAACGGCGGTGTTGGCGTTAATATCCTCCATGACTTTGGCTCCGATTATATTCATAAGCTCTTTCGGAGCCAATCCGTGACCAGGCCTCACACTCCTAACGCAATCAGACGTTATTATCTCGCCCGCCTTCATATCTTTCACGAAATACAATGAGCGACGGAACTGAGCGTTCCCTTTTTCGCTCGACTTTCGTCCGTAGTCTACTTTGCCTAATGACTTCCAAGCGGTTTTGCTATCCCGGCACAACGCGGCTAGATCCGCAGGCTCTAACGAAAAACTATCATCTGGCCCACCACCGTTTCTGTCTAGGGTAAAGTGCTTTTCAATAATTGATGCACCCAAAACCACACTTGCGATGGCTGTGGTGTTATCCAGTGTGTGATCAGACAACCCTGTCACCAACCCAAAGCGCTCCATCATGTCTGGTATGGTGTGGAGATTGTAGTCCTCCGCTGGGGCCGGGTATCCACTTACACAGTGGAGTATCGCCAATTCTTTACATCCACCGTCCCGCGCTGCCGTGATGGCTTCTTCAATTTCTTCTGCATCTGCCATACCCGTGGAGATGATCATTGGCTTGCCGGTAGCTGCCACGTAGCGGATAAGAGAAAGATCGACCGCTTCGAACGAGGCGATTTTGTATGCTGGGGCGTTCAGGTCTTCGAGTAAATCTACGGCGGTATTGTCGAAAGGTGAGCTAAAAATCGGAATGCCGACTTCATACGCATGCTCAAATAGGGGCTTGTGCCATTCCCATGGCATATGAGCCTCCTCATAAAGCTCATAAAGAGTACGACCATCCCAAAGGCCGCCCTTGATTTTGAATTCCTCTGCATCGGAATCCAGGGTAATGGTGTCCGGGCGGTAGGTTTGAAGCTTCACTGCATCCGCGCCAGCTTTAGCAGCTTCGCTGATGATTTTCAGTGCCGTTTCCAGCTTGCCGTTATGATTGGCTGAAAGTTCAGCAATGATATAGGGCGAATGATTTCGGGAAATCACCCGACCGGCGATTACAATTTTCGGTTCACTCATTATTCAAACCCTCAACCTTTGTTTGCCACTCATGCTTCAACAGACCAAAGCACGCAACATCATGAAATTCTTTACCATCAAAGTGTTGATCTCGAAGATTTCCTTCTTTGGTGAAGCCCTGCGCTTTGTGAAACGCTATCGACCGCTCGTTGAAGCCAAGTGCTTGGCCGCAAACCTTGTGCAGACCCAGTGTTCTGAACGCTATGGCCAACGCATGATTACCCAGTGATCGACCTGTGCCTTTCGGGGCATGAGGAGTAAGGTAGAATCCCCAGTCTGCCACTTCCGGGCATCGCGTTCTGGTGAAATTAATAAACCCCAGGCCTTCCCCATCCTTTTCATAAATCATTAGATCTATGGCCGGGTTAATACTTGCCCCGGCAAACCACTTACGGTGTTCATCCAGGCTAATCTCATGAGTGGTGTACATGTAACGACGAACCTCTGGATGATTGCGCCATTCCAACACTTGCTCGAGATCCCCTTCAGTCATAGTTCGAAGTCTGTATTCGTCGGTCATTGCGACCTCTCGGGCAAAGACATCATGGACTGCACAACGCAGGAGACACCCTTTCCACTGGTTATCCGTGCCGCAGCACTGCTCATTCGCCTCAGGCAATCTGGTTTTCTAACTTTGGCTAGCTCCGAAGGCAAAGCCGCCCGAGCCTCTTTGAGGTCAGCGACTGTTAGCACCGCCCCAGCCGCTTCAAGGGCGCTGGCTCCGGAAGCCTGGTTTTCGGCCAAAATTACCAGTACCGCAGGTAAACCCAAACAACAACGCTCCCAGGAAGTCCCCCCCGCAGCGCCAATCGATAAATCCGCCAGACACATCCGCTCAGCCATATCACAGACATTCACGTTAACTGTTGCCTTGAAGGGCAATCGAGAAGCCTGGTCCGTAACCTCCTGCAGATAGGGAGCAGCCGAGCCCATGATGATATCCAGGTGGGTGTCACTAGGCAGGGTTGTTTCAGCCAAGGCATCTAGAACTTGCCCGGTTACGTTGGTTCGATCCACGCCGCCTAAGGAGATCAGGATACGCTTTATCTCTGACTGCGCCCGGCGTTTCAGGCTGCGCTCCCGTAGTTCAGCAAATTCCGGGCGCAACAGTGCATATTCCGGCCCAATCAATCGCATACAATCTTTCGGCACCCACCCATCGTAGTCAGAAGCATTGCGGCCAAGGTTCTGATCCAGCAGTAATGCACACGTATGGCTTCGATTCGCCAGATCGTCAATCACCAAAATTCGACCGCCCAACTTGGCTACTTCCCGCTCCCAGCACGCATCCAGGGCGTAGTGGTCTACAACCAGCCAGTCAGCTTTGAATGGCATAAGAGCTTCAACGGTCTGTTCTACATCTTGCTGCCAAGTTACACCTAACCAATCCGCATAGGTAGTCGGTTCTTTGCGTGCTGAATCAAACCCAGGGGCACCATCAGTTGGCAACATGGTGAGTTCGTATCCTTTGCCTGAAATCAACGCACCCAAGTGGCCCTTATGCTCACGACAAATAAACTGGCACTCGTGCCCCCGTCCGGTCAGCTCATCAGCCAGAGTAAGGCACCGCATAATGTGGCCGGTGCCAATCTGAACGGAGGCATCGGCGCGAAAGGCAATCTTCACTGCAAACCACCTGCGGCCTGCATCACCCGGAACATCCACTCTGCCCGGGCCCAGTCTTCGGGGGTATCGATATCTTGCACCCGATGACGCGGGAGTTTTACAGGAACGGACGCTTCACTAAAAATTGCTCGCTCTTCCTGCCAGGCCTGAGCTGTACCCCAGTAAAACTGCCCCGCATCGTGCCAGGCTTCTTCTAGATCCTGTGAGCGGGTGCTGAAATGCTCTGGGTTGAGCATGGCTACTCGGCCGCTTTCAGTAATACGAACAGCTCGTTGTATCGGGAATGCATAACTGGTTACGGAAAAAGCGTAACTGCATTTGGACTGCTGAATCAATTCCCAGCCACGGCGGAGGTCGCCTGAGGTAACAAAGGGGGCGGTGGCGTATAGGCAACAGGCATAATCTACCACCGCGCCGTGCTCACTAAGCCATTCCACCGCGTGACGAATAACCGGTAAGGTTCCAGCATAATCATCGGACAATTCTGGAGGCCGCATAAAAGGGACTGTCGCACCCCAGTCCCTGGCAACATTAGCAATCTCGGCATCATCCGTAGAGACAATGACCTTATCAAAACACCCACTCGCCTTAGCTGCCTCGATGGACCAGGCAATCATAGGCTTGCCATGAAACACTTTAATGTTCTTGCGGGGAATGCGCTTGCTGCCGCCTCGAGCGGGGATGATGGCTACACGATGCATTCAATCTTCGCCTCCAGCCAAAGCATGCCTTAACGCACTAACAACTTGATCCTGCTGGTCGTCCGTCAAACCTTGGTACATCGGTATACTAATCGCCTCACGGTAGTAAACCATCGCCTCTGGAAAATCTTCCGCCTCAAAGCCCATAGCTTGATAATACGGCTGAGTATGCACAGGGATGTAGTGCAGGTTTACACCAATACCCTGCTCACGGAGAGATTCGAATACTTGACGATGTAACTTACTGATCTTGTTTAGTTGTAGGCGAATAACATACAGGTGTAAGCCGGAATAGCTGTCTGGATGCTGCCAAGGTATCGTTACAGGTAAGGTTGCCAGCAATTCATCGTATCGTTTTGCCAACTCATGCCTGCGAGCTACAAAGGCATCCAGTCGATCCACTTGGCTCACGCCCAAGGCTGCCTGCAGTTCCGTCATCCGATAGTTGAAGCCAAGATCCACCTGCTGATAATACCAGGGGCCGTCTGGCTCACTGGTCATCAGGGCCGGGTCTCGAGTAATACCATGGCTGCGCAGCAGGTTCATTTTTTCAGCCAACGCTGCATCGTTTGTAAGCGCCATACCACCTTCGGCCGTAGTCACAATTTTGACCGGGTGGAAACTGAACACGGTTATGTCGCTGTAGCGGCAATTGCCGATAAACTCGCCCTGGTATTTTCCACCAATCGCGTGGGAGGCATCTTCAATGACTTTGAAACCATACTCTGTCGCGAGAGCGCCAATGGCTTTCATATCGCACGGCTGGCCGCACAAGTGAACCGCCACAACCACCTTGGGTAGCCGGTTTTCCTTTTTTGCCAGTTCAAGCTTTGCCTTCAGGGCCATTGGGCACAGGTTGTAGGTTTGCGGGTCTATGTCGACAAAATCGATCTTTGATCCGCAATACAGCCCACAGTTGGCAGAGGCCACAAAGGTAACGGGGGTGGTCCATAGCCAGTCGCCGTGCTTAAGGCCAAGTGCCAAGCAGGCGATGTGCAGAGCGGAGGTTGCGCTGTTCACTGCCAAAGCATGATCGGCACCTACATGGCTCGCAACGGTTTGCTCAAACTTCGGCACCATGGGGCCCTGAGTCAAAAAATCCGACGTCAAAACCGCCACTACCGCATCGATGTCAGCTTGGTTAATGTCCTGCTTACCGTAAGGAATCATGATTAGATCTTACCAATTTTGCTGTAATTTCGACTGATCCACGCTTGAAGCTCTTCGCCTGACATCCACTCCGCATTGGTGTCGCTAGCGTATACGTAGCCTTCCGGTACCCGCTTACCATCTTTAATTCGATTTTCGCAGGTGCCCCAGTCATTAATGTTCGGCAAAATCTTGAAGTGCTCAGGGTACTCATAGGTGAAATAGGAATCTTCGGCTCCGATCATCTGCTCGTGCAGCTTCTCCCCCGGGCGAATACCAACCACTTCCTGCTTGGCCTCTGGCGCGACCACGCTGGCCAGATCTGCCATATTCATAGACGGAATCTTCTTGACGTAGATCTCTCCGCCCACCATATCTTCAAATGCGTGCCATACCAGCTCTACACCCTGCTCCAGGCTGATCATGAAGCGGGTCATTCTCGGATCGGTTATGGGGAGGACGCCTTTGTCTTTGATAGACATAAAAAACGGAATCACTGAACCACGGGAGCCCATAACATTGCCATAACGAACAACTGAAAATTTAGTCTGATGCCCCCCTGCGTATGAATTGCCAGCCACAAATAATTTATCAGAGGCTAGCTTGGTGGCACCGTACAGGTTGATTGGGCTGCTGGCCTTATCAGTAGAAAGTGCAACGACACCTTTGACACCCTTGTCAATGGCTGCATCAATAAGGTTCATGGCGCCGTGGATGTTGGTCTTTATGCATTCAAACGGATTGTACTCTGCAGTCGGCACGATCTTGGTTGCCGCCGCATGTACAACATAATCCACCCCATCCAGCGCACGATACAGCCGGTCTTTATCGCGCACATCACCGATGAAGAATCGCAGGCGGTCGTCTCCCTGGAACAGCTTGGCCATTTCCCACTGTTTCATTTCATCCCTGGAAAACACGATGATTTTCTTGGGGTTGTACTTTTCCAGCGTCATTGGGATGAACTTGTGACCAAAGGAGCCTGTGCCGCCAGTTATTAAAATAGTGGACTCAGAAATCATCTCAAACCTCTTAGGATGCATTAGTGTCTATCGAACGCTTTATATAATTGACCGTCCTCAGCACGTCTTCTCTTGATTGTTTTTTAAAGAGTCCGTGGATATCAGCCTTGATAGCATAATTTCCAAAATATTTACATAGGTCTGCTGACTCAACTGGACTCGCATTTGGGGCGTTCAAGCTGGAAACCAGCTTTGAACGCATGTTATCAAAGTCGAGCTTGTTGGCTTGCGGGAAATTCTGATACCAGGCTCCACCAAAATGAAAGCTGGTTTTCCTGTTAACTATAGCCTCCCACCCCGCCGTGCCAGTTATTGTAACGACACCTTCAGCATGCTTAATCAGTGAAATTGAAGGTACGGACATATCACATAACAAAACATTTGGCAGATGAGAAATTGCCTCCCAGCACCCTAAGTATCTTCCTTGCCCGCCATACAACATCTTAGCATATTGAGAGGGATGCTCTTTTACCACCAATTTGACACCATCAGGCAGGGCCTTGCTCAGCTCTCGAATCACATAGAACTGATCCGACGCCTCACCTCCTAAAGGAGTTGTCGTTAGCTCTGGCTGGTAATGAAGCGGAAAATATATAAACTTACACAAACTCTCAGGGACAAGCTTACTTGAAAAACTCGAGTACTCTCCTTTCAACTCTTTTTTCTTTCTATTTTGCATAACCTTAAGACGAGAGATATCAAAAACCCCAAGCTTACCTATTCGATAAAACCCTTCATAACATTTAATCGTTTTATATTTATTGCTCGCCGAAAACGCCAATTTTAAACTAACTCCAGGCTTTAAAAATTTAAATAAAGCGCCGAAAAAATGATAGGGAACAGAAGCATATTTATTAGATTCCAAAAACAGACGCAAAGATTTTTGCCTTTTTGACTGCGCTTTCATATACCAAGGCTGCTGGTGTTTTTCAAAAATAAACTTTTCAACAGACTCAAAGTATAAGTTATCAATTAAATTAGCGTTTTCCTCTACGAAATCGCTGCGAAGCGCCCCCCCACCCAGCTCTTCAGTAATATAATTCCACCCGGCAACGGACGAAACATTAAACATTAAAACCTTAACGCCCTTACGCCTAGCGCATAAATAAAGAGGATAGTCATAAGGAAGATGAGGTGTATTAGAGAAAAAAACCAAATCAATATTAAAATTATCAAGCACGAAAGACCAATAAGCTAACTGCCGTTTAAAGAGATCGTCTCGCTCTGAAAAGGAAAAATAGCAACTACCATCTACTCTATCAAGAATCTTCAAATAATTATAATATTCAACCCTAGTAACCCAACTAAGGCTTAATGAATCAGCCTTTGCTTCCCACCCAGGTACACAACCCTGAAGCGAAAACGCTTCCCACACATCATGGAAGAAGCAGTTGGTTTTTTTTGACACTACCTTGTTAGAGCCAACCCAATACACTGGCTTAAACGCACTCCCTTTCAGTTGGTCAAAAACATCGAGCCAAAACTTATTCTTTGCTGCTGAGCACAAAACATTCATTAATTTAACGCCTTTAGGGCTGGACTCAAGCTCGAACCGCATGGATGTAGAAACAGTAACTCGGGAGCTAATCGCTGCTCAGAGAGTTGATTACCGGTCATTCAGTTATGCATCCGATCCCGCCTTCGCGACTGCCAAACCCGCAACCAGGTTCTAAGCCGGCTCCGGGTTTCATTCCCACTGTAACGCCCTTTCGCAACATGCCTGATTCTAAATACTCCAGGAATAGACACAGGCTC
>Ga0209414_1001291_pt1 | contig 11888 bp, 21 predicted proteins | sample LakVidmifraction_4_FD_181154 | JGI IMG/M metagenome (GOLD analysis project Ga0209414, IMG submission 181154) | Hypersaline microbial communities from Lake Vida, Antarctica - Brine Hole Two &gt;0.2 micron (SPAdes) (version 2) | ecosystem: Environmental > Aquatic > Non-marine Saline and Alkaline >... | reverse complement strand
TGGATCTTCCTGGATCTATCTTTGATGTTCAGACCAACGTTCCACTGATTCACCAGGTAGTTGTTGCGCAGCTTGCAGCCGCTCGCCAGGGAACTCAGTCAACACTTCGCCGTGGCGAGGTTTCTGGTTCTGGACGCAAGCCGTTCAAGCAAAAGGGAACCGGTCGCGCTCGTCAGGGCTCGATCCGTATGCCTCAGCACCGCGGTGGTGGCATTGTCCACGGTCCAAAGCCTCGTGACTACTCACAGCGCACTCCTAAAAAGATGATTGCTGCAGCCCTTCGTGGAGCGCTTTCAGACCGCGCACGCAATGGCCGAATTCACGTAATTGACCAGTTCGCAATTGGCGATGTTCCTTCGACCAAGGCAGCTGCTAGCTTCCTGGCTCAGATTGCAACCTCAAGAAACATTATGGTTGTTTTGAGCCGTGAGGACGAGCTTTCCTACAAGTCACTGCGCAACTTGCCGTCCGTTCACGTGATTCCAGCTGACCAGCTGAACGCGTACGACGTTCTGCACGCAGAGGACATCGTTTTCACCGCCGCCGCAATGAGCTCATTCGTTGAGTCGGCAGTTGTTACAGATGTTATCGAGGAGGCATAAAGATGACTGACATCAAGAAAAACCCACGCGACATAATCATTAAGCCGATCATCTCGGAGAAGTCTTATGCGCTAATTGATGAGGGCAAGTACACCTTCGAGGTCGACAATCGCTCTAACAAGACCGAGATCAAGCAGGCTATCGAGCAAATTTTTAGCGTGAAGGTTGATTCAATCAACACCCTAAACCGCGTGGGCAAGACCCGCAAAACTCGCTTCGGCATGGGAAAGCGCAAGGACACCAAGCGCGCCATTGTCTCCTTGAAGTCGGGTTCCATCGACATCTTTACCTACATCGGCTAAGGGGAAAACTCATGGGCATTCGTAAATACAAGCCAACGACCTCTGGTCGTCGTGGCTCATCGGTTGCAGACTTCGCAGAGCTAACTCGCTCCACTCCAGAGAAGTCGCTTTTGAAGCCGCTTCCAAAAACTGGTGGACGTAACTCAAACGGTCGCATCACCACCCGCCACATCGGTGGTGGCCACAAGCGTCAGTACCGCGTTATCGACTTCCGTCGTCATGACAAAGACGGTGTTCCGGCCAAGGTTGCTCACATTGAGTACGACCCGAACCGTACCGCTCGTATTGCCTTGTTGCACTACATCGATGGCACCAAGCGTTACATCATCGCTCCTAACAAGCTAAACCAGGGCGACTCAATCGAGCAGGGTTCACAGGCTGACATCAAGCCAGGCAACAACTTGCCATTGAAGAACATCCCGGTGGGAACTGTTATCCACGCCATCGAGCTCAAGCCAGGTGGAGGAGCCAAGATGGCTCGTTCAGCAGGTGCTTCGGTTCGTTTGGTTGCCAAGGAAGGCGACAGCGCCCAGCTGAGATTGCCATCCGGTGAAATCCGTAACGTTGATGCCCGCTGCCGAGCAACCATTGGTGAGGTCGGCAATGCCGAGCAGTCAAACATCAACTGGGGTAAAGCAGGACGTAAGCGTTGGAAGGGTGTCCGCCCGACCGTTCGTGGTGTAGCCATGAACCCAGTGGACCACCCACACGGTGGTGGTGAGGGTAAGACTTCCGGTGGACGTCACCCAGTTACACCTTGGGGCCAGAAAGAAGGCCGCACACGTAAGCCAAACCTTCCATCAGACAAGCAAATCGTTCGTCGTCGTTACGCCGGCAAGAAGTAGGAGATCTTTAGATGCCAAGAAGTTTGAAGAAGGGCCCCTTCGTAGACGAGCACCTAATGAAAAAGGTGCGAGTTCAGAACGAGGCCGACAGCAAGAACGTCATCAAGACCTGGTCAAGGCGCTCAATGGTTGTTCCAGCGATGCTGGGCCACACCATTGCAGTGCACGATGGCCGCAAGCACATTCCAGTTTTCGTAACCGAGAACATGGTTGGTCACAAGCTTGGAGAATTTGCACCCACCCGAACCTTCCGTGGTCACGTGAGGGACGACAAGAAGGGTCGCCGCGGCTAAGCCGGGGCGCCTAGGAAAAGAAGGAATAACGATGGAAGCGATCGCCAAGCTGCGTAACATCCGCGTGACCCCAATGAAGGCCAGACGCGTCGTCAACCTGATTCGTGGCAAGCAGGCCACCGAGGCATTGGGTATTTTGAAGTTTGCTGCACAGTCTGCATCTGAGCCGATCTACAAGCTAGTCGCCTCAGCAGTTGCAAACGCCCAAGTCAAGGGCGAGGCTGCCGGTGCAATTGTGGACGTGGATGACCTAATCATCTCGAAGGCTTTTGTTGACGAGGGAGTGACCTTGAAAAGGTTCCGTCCTCGTGCCCAGGGCCGAGCATTCCGCATCAACAAGCGCACCAGCCACATCACCGTGGTTGTTTCCACTCCAGACGAGTTTGCAAAGGCAGGTAAGTAGTCATGGGTCAAAAAGTCAATCCCTTCGGCTTCCGCCTGGGAATCACAACTGAGCACCGCTCACGTTGGTTTGCAGATTCGACCAAAAAGGGTCAGCGTTACGCCGACTACGTAGTCGAGGACGTAAAAATCCGCGAGTACCTTCAGGGCAAGCTAGACCGTGCCGGCATCAGCCGCATCGAACTAGAGCGCACCCGTGAAAGAGTGCGCGTCGACATCTTCGCTGCTCGTCCAGGTTTGGTTATCGGCCGTCGTGGTGCAGAGGCAGAAACGCTTCGTACCGAGCTAGAGAAGCTAACCGGCAAGCAGGTGCTGCTAAACATCCTTGAGGTTAAAAGCCCAGAGTCTGACGCACAGCTTGTCGCGCAGGGTGTTGCCGAGCAGCTAGCTGCTCGTGTTGCCTTTCGACGTGCCATGCGTAAGGGAATTCAGGGAGCACTTCGTTCCGGTGCCAAGGGCATCCGAATTCAGTGCTCTGGCCGCTTGGGTGGCGCTGAAATGTCTCGTAGCGAGTTTTACCGTGAGGGTCGAGTCCCGCTACACACTCTTCGTTCAAACATCGACTATGGCTTCTACGAGGCCAAGACCACATTTGGTCGTATCGGTGTGAAGGTCTGGATTTACAAGGGCGACATGACCGCACGTGAGCTTGCTGCACAGCAAGCTACTCAGCGTGGTCCTCGTCAGGGTGCACCTGGTGCTGGCCGTCGTGGTCCTCGTCAGGGTGACGCTGCTCCACTAGCAGCAGGAAGTGAAGCCAAATAATGCTGATTCCTAGAAAAGTAAAGCATCGTAAGCAGCACAGCCCGAAGCGTGGTGGCCATGCAACCGGTGGAACCAAGGTTTCGTTTGGTGAATGGGGCATTCAGGCGACAACTTCTGCTTACCTAACCAACCGTCAGATTGAGGCAGCACGTATTGCCATGACCCGTCACATCAAGCGTGGTGGAAAAGTTTGGATCAATGTGTTTCCTGACCGCTCACTAACCAAGAAGCCAGCCGAAACCCGAATGGGTTCCGGTAAGGGTTCTCCTGAGTGGTGGGTAGTCAACGTAAAGCCTGGCCGCGTGCTCTTCGAGCTCAGCGGTGTTTCAGAGGACATTGCCAAAGAGGCTTTGACTCGTGCGATCCACAAGCTCCCGCTAAAGGCTCGCATCATCCAGCGTGAAGAAGGTGACGCATAATGATCGGTTCAAAAAACCTATCCCCACAGGATCTAGACAAAATCGAATCTTCGGTTTTGTTGGAGGAGCTGCGTAAGGCCAAGGAAGAGCTATTCAACTTGCGCTTCCAGTCCGCTACCGGACAGCTAGATGCTCATGGCCGTCTAAGGGCGGTAAAGCGCGATGTTTCTCGGATCTACACAATCATGCGTGAGCGTGAATTGGGTATTCGTGCGGTTCCAGTCCCAGCGCCTGCAAAGGCTACTAAGAAGAAGCCAGCCGAAGAAGAGGCTGCAGCCAAGACAGAGGAGGCATAAAAATGGCAGAAGAAACCAAGCCAGCAGCGAAAGCTGCAGCTAAGCCAGCCACCAAAGCGGCTACAAAGCCTGCGGCAAAAGCAGCCCCTAAGGCAGCTAAGCCAAAGACACCAAAGACACCAAAGACCCCAAAGGTCATCAAGGAAGTGGCTCGCGGTTACCGCAAGTCACGTCAGGGCTACGTAGTTTCGGACAAGATGGATAAGACCATCGTTGTCTTGTTGGAAGATCGCAAGAAGCACCCGCTTTACGGCAAGGTTCTTCGCATTTCCAAGAAGGTCAAGGCTCACGACGGAACAAACAGCGCCGGAATTGGTGACCTCGTAGTAATCGACGAGACTCGCCCGATCGCTGCAACAAAGAACTGGCGCCTAGTCGAGATCCTCGAAAAGGCTAAGTAACACACCCCGCGAATAACGGTCGGAATCGTTATTCACTAAGCAAGGAGAAATAAAGTGCTACAGCAAGAATCCAGGGTCAAGGTGGCCGATAACTCGGGCGCCAAGGAGCTCCTGACGATTCGCGTACTGGGTGGTTCCACCCGTCGTTACGCGGGTATTGGTGACACTATCGTCGCCTCAGTCAAGAACGCCATCCCAGGCGGAAACGTCAAAAAAGGTGAAGTTGTAAGAGCAGTCATCGTTCGCACCGTCAAGGAAACTAGGCGAGCAGATGGTTCTTACGTAAAGTTCGACGAGAACGCAGCGGTCATCATCAAGGCTGACGGCGAGCCTCGTGGAACCCGTATTTTTGGACCAATTGGTCGCGAGCTTCGTGAAAAGCGTTTCATGAAGATCATCTCGCTAGCACCGGAGGTTGTGTAAATCATGGCAAAAATTAAAAAAGGCGACCTCGTAGAGGTCATCACCGGAGGCAAGCAAGAGCGCGGTGGTTACCGCGGTAAGCAGGGCCACGTTCTAGCAGTCATCAAGGGGACCAACAAGGTCATCGTTGAAGGTGTGAACTTGGTCAAGAAGCACAACCGCGTTGGTCAGTCCGACCGCGGTGGCAAGACCGGTGGCATCGAGACTCAGGAAGCGCCGATCCACGTATCTAACGTGGCTTTGGTAGACCCAAGCACAAAGAAGCCTTCCAAGGTTGGCTTCAAGATAACCACTTCAAAAGAGGGCGTTACCACCAAGGTTCGCATCGCTAAGAAGAGTGGGAAGGAGTTCTAATGGCAACCGCAGCTAAGAAAGCAGGCGCCGAGACCACTCCTCGTCTAAAACTTCAGTACCGTTCCGAGATTGTAAAGACTCTGACCACAGAGTTCTCATTCACAAACCCAATGCAGGTTCCTGGTCTAACCAAGGTCGTCGTGAACATGGGTGTTGGTCAGGCCGCCAGAGATGGCAAGTTGATTGAGGGCGCAATTCGCGACCTAATCGCAATTACCGGACAGAAGCCTCAGGTGAACATTGCAAAGAAGTCAATCGCGCAGTTCAAGCTTCGTGAGGGTCAACCAATTGGCGCCCACGTTACTTTGCGTGGCGACCGCATGTGGGAGTTCCTAGACCGCCTGCTATCGCTATCACTTCCTCGTATTCGTGACTTCCGCGGCCTTTCGCCAAAGCAGTTCGATGGCAACGGAAACTACACCTTTGGTCTATCCGAGCAGTCAATGTTCCATGAAATTGACATCGACAAGATCGATCACGTCCGCGGTATGGACATCACCGTTGTAACCACAGCAAAAACTGACGACGAGGGTCGTGCGCTTCTAAAGGCGCTCGGTTTCCCGTTCCAGGCCTAATAACACGATTGAGGTAGGTCCCTGTGCTTGTAAAGCACCTGGAAACCGCTTCGAGAAAGCAGACACATTATGACAATGACAGATCCGGTAGCAGACTTCCTGACCCGGCTGCGCAATGCGAACATGGCACATCACGAATCACTGAACGTTCCTTTTTCCAAACTAAAGGGGACTATCGCTGAGATCTTGAAGTCAGAGGGTTACATTGCTTCCTACACGGTTGAGGATGCAAAGGTCGGTAAGACCATGCACATCGTCATGAAGTACGGGCCAAATCGCGAGACCAGCATCGTTGGCATCAAGCGGGTATCGAAGCCAGGTCTTCGCGTTTACGCAAAGTCCACCGAGCTACCTAAAGTTCTCGGCGGCTTGGGCGTTGCAATCTTGTCCACCTCTAGCGGTCTACTAACAGACCGCCAGGCTTCAAAGAAGGGAGTGGGTGGGGAAGTCCTCGCCTACGTCTGGTAAGCAATAATGTCGAGAATTGGAAGACTACCGATCCCACTGCCAGCAGGCGTGACCGTTGAAATTAGCGGCCAAGATATTGCAGTAAAGGGACCGAAGGGTGAGCTAAGGCTGACCATCGCAAAGCCAATAACTATTTCCCAAGAAGATGGCAACGTTATTGTCGCTCGTCCAGACGACGAAGCAGTTTCGAAGTCACTTCACGGACTATCCCGAACACTAATCGCTAACAACGTTCACGGCGTTTCAGAGGGCTTCACCAAAGCACTCGAGATTGTCGGTACCGGCTATCGTGCAGCGCTGAAGGGTTCGACCGTGGAACTATCTCTTGGTTTCAGCCACCCGGTGGTTGTAACTCCTCCAGAGGGCATCACGCTGGTAGTTGAGGGAAACACCAAGATCATCGTGTCGGGAATCGACAAGCAGGCTGTCGGAGAAATGGCAGCCAACATTCGCAAGCTTCGTAAGCCTGAGCCCTACAAGGGCAAGGGAGTTCGTTACGAAGGCGAGCGAGTACGTCGCAAGGCTGGAAAGGCTGGTAAGTAATCATGGCTCTAGGAACTAGAGGCAAGTCAAAGTCAGCCGCCCGTGGCCGTCGTCACGTTCGTCTGCGTAAAAAGATTGAGGGCACCGCAATGCGCCCTCGCCTAGTTGTCACTCGCTCGGCACGTCACTTATTCGTCCAGCTGGTTGATGACGGTGTGGGTCAGACCCTCGCTTCAGCCTCAACCATGGAAGCGGATATGCGCGTAGTAGCCGGCACTAAGACCGACAAGGCCACGATGATAGGCAAGCTAATTGCTGAGCGTGCCAAGAAGGCCGGCGTTTCCGAAGTGGTCTTTGATCGCGGTGGTAACCGCTATGCAGGTCGCGTTGCAGCTGTTGCTGTTGCGGCTCGCGAGGAAGGACTAGTGCTTTGAGCGAAGAGAAGAAGGAAGTGCCAGTGGCTGAAGAGACCGCAAATACCGAACCTCCAGCAGCTACAGAGGCTCCAGCAGTGACCGAAACCGTGGCCGCAGCAGAGACTCCAGCAGCTACCGAAGCTGCGGTAGTCACTGAGGCGCCAGTGTCCAATGTTGACCCGAACGAGCGCGAGCAGCGTCGTGGTTCACGTGATCGTGGGCCAAAGAACGATCGTCGTGAACGTGAAGAACCTAAGAGCCAGTTCCTGGAGCGCGTTGTCACAATCAACCGCGTTTCCAAGGTGGTCAAGGGTGGTCGTCGTTTCTCCTTCACCGCACTTGTTGTGGTTGGAGACGGAGAAGGAACCGTTGGTGTTGGTTACGGTAAGGCCAAAGAGGTTCCTGCTGCAATTGCCAAGGGCGTTGAGGACGCGAAGAAGAACTTCTTCCGCGTACCACGTGCTGGCTCAACAATTCCTCACCCTGTCCAGGGCGAGGCTGCAGCCGGTGTTGTGCTTCTGCGTCCAGCGTCCGAGGGAACCGGTGTTATCGCCGGAGGTCCAGTTCGCGCCGTTTTGGAATGCGCCGGAGTTCACGACGTACTATCCAAGTCACTTGGATCTTCCAACACCCTAAACATTGTTCATGCAACCGTTCAGGCGTTGCGTCAGCTAGAGGAACCGTCCGCCGTGGCAGCACGTCGTGGTAAGACTATTGCTGAGGTAGCACCAGCCCGTTTGTTGCCAGCAAAAACTGAAAAGACCGAAAAGGCTGGTGTCTAATGGCTGCTCGCCTAAAAGTTACCCAATTAAAAAGTTCAAACGGTGGAAAGCAAAACCAGCGCGATTCAATTCGCACCCTGGGACTGAAGCGCATCGGTGACATCGTGGTACGCGAGGACACTAAGTCCGTTCGTGGCCTGGTGAACACTGTTGCCCACCTCGTTAAAGTTGAGGAGATCGACTAAATGGCTGAAGACAAGAAGCCAGCCGCTAAGCCGGCTGCAAAGAAGCCAGCTGCTGCAAAGCCAGTTGCTAAGGTTACGGCTGCAAAGAAGCCAGCTGCTGCAAAGCCAGCTGTAAAGAAGCCAGCAACCAAGGCTGCCGCTCCAAAAGCTGCTGCAAAGCCAGCAACCAAGGCTGCCGCATCTAAGCCTGCTGCGGCTCCAAAAGTTGAGGCTGAAAAGGCTCCAGCTGCCGCGGTTGCAAAACCGGCAGTTGCCAAGTCAAAGAAGAAGCCAGCTGAGAAGATTGAGAAGTCTCAGATCTTGCGTCTTCACCACCTTCGCCCGGCAAAGGGCGCCAAGAAGGACAAGACTCGTAAGGGTCTTGGTGAAGGTTCAAAGGGTAAAACTGCGGGTAGAGGTACCAAGGGTACCGGTGCTCGCACAACTACTCGTCTGGGCTTTGAGGGCGGTGGCGTGAACCTGGTTATGCGTTCACCTAAGCTACGTGGATTCAAGAACCCGTTCCGGGTTGAATACCAGGTGGTTAACCTTGAGAAGCTAACTGAGCTTTATCCAACCGGTGGAGCTGTCACAATTTCCGATCTAGTGGCCAAGGGTGCTGTTCGCAAGAACAAGCCAGTCAAGGTTCTAGGCAATGGCGAGCTGTCGGTTAAGCTTGAAGTTAGTGTTGACAAGGTTTCCGAGTCGGCAAAAACCAAGATTGAAGCTGCCGGCGGCAGCATCAACGCCTAATCATCTAGGGGAGTAGGTTCACTTTGTTTAGTGCAATAGCTCGCGCATTCCGGACTCCGGATCTGCGCAACAAGCTGGCGTTTACGCTTAGCATGATTGCAATCTTCCGCTTGGGGTCGTTCATTCCAACCCCAAACGTTGATTACTCGAATGTTCAGCAATGTCTTGCTCAGAGCCAGTCAACTTCTGGTCTCTATGAACTAGTGAACCTGTTTTCAGGTGGTGCGCTCTTGCAGCTTTCCATCTTTGCTCTGGGAATCATGCCCTACATCACGGCATCGATCATTACCCAGTTGCTTCGAGTTGTTATCCCTCGCTTTGAGACCCTTCACAAAGAAGGACCTTCGGGCCAGGCAAAACTTACTCAGTACACCCGTTACCTAACAATCGCTCTTGGTCTGTTGCAGGCAACCACTTTGGTTACCGTTGCCAGACAGGGCGCTTTGTTCGGTGCGGACTGTACTCTTCCAATCTTGGTTGACACCGGACCGCTTTCCATCACCTTGATGGTGATGACAATGACAGCTGGAACCGGTCTGATCATGTGGATTGGTGAGCTAATAACTGAGCGCGGTGTTGGTAACGGAATGTCGCTTTTGATCTTTACTTCAATCGCATCTACCTTCCCATCGAGCTTGCTTCAGATTCTTCAAAGCAGAAGCATCGAAATCTTCGTCATGGTTATGGCGGTCGGTTTTGTTGTGGTGGGTCTAGTTGTCTTGGTTGAGCAGTCGCAACGTCGTATTCCGGTGCAGTACGCAAAGCGCATGGTTGGCCGCAAGGCTTACGGGGGACAGGCAACCTATATTCCAGTGAAGGTAAACACCGCTGGAGTTATTCCGGTTATCTTTGCCTCCTCAATGCTTTACTTGCCAGCGCTCTTGGCTCAGTTCAACCAGCCGGATGCAACAACCGGCCAAGTTTCTCCATGGGTTCGCTTTATTTCTACTTACCTAACCTCGGGAGACAACCCGCTATACATGGCAATGTACTTCTTGCTAATCGTTGGGTTCACTTACTTCTACGTGGCAATCACCCTGAACCCAGAAGAGATCAGCGACAACATGAAGCGCTACGGCGGATTCATTCCGGGTATCAGAGCTGGTCGCCCGACCACCGAGTACCTGCAGTACGTTATTAGCCGAATCACTTTCCCAGGTGCTGTCTACCTAGGTTTGATTGCGCTGATTCCTTTGGTGGCGTTCACTGCCATTGGAACTAACCAAAACTTCCCATTCGGTGGAACTTCAATCTTGATCATCGTTGGTGTGGGTCTGGACACTGTGAAGCAAATCAGCTCCCAGATGCAGCAGCGAAACTACGAGGGCCTCCTCAAGTGATCGGCATCCTTTTGATCGGCCCTCCGGGCGCCGGCAAGGGGACTCAGGCAGCGCTCCTAGCAACTCGTTACTCGATTCCTGCAATCTCCACCGGAGATATCTTCCGCAAGAATGTAGCGGAAGAGACCCCGCTTGGAATTGAAGCCAAGGGTTACATGGACCGTGGCGAATACGTGCCAGACGCTCTTACCAATGCATTGGTGAAAGATCGACTATCACAGCCAGATGCTCTAAACGGCTTCTTGCTAGATGGTTACCCGAGAACTCTCGATCAGGTTGAAAAACTAGATGAAGTCTTGGCCGAGAACGGCACCAAATTAGACGTCGTTGTTCAACTTACGGCAGATGGGGAAGAACTAGTTTCCAGGCTTGCCAATCGAGCAATTGAGCAGGGTCGCACCGATGACACTCCCGAGGTCATCCGTAAGCGGCAGGCAATTTACGAAAACCAAACAGCTCCCTTAATCGATGTCTACGCTTCCCGCTCACTAGTTGCAAAGGTGGACGGACTCGGCGATGTCAGTGTCGTCACTGCTCGAATTCACGAAGTTCTGTCCGCGCGCGGCCTAAGTGACGATGCGTAAGAGCTACGAGTTAAAAACACCAGATCAGATTCGCAAGATGCGAGTCGCAGGGCTGCTGACCGCAAAGGCCCTTGCAATGGTGAAAGCAGCAATCAAACCCGGAGTTACCACTCTTGAGCTTGATCAAATAGCTGAGAAAACGATTCGCGCTGGCGGTGGAGTTCCAAACTTTCAGTTGGTGCCCGGGTATTCCCACACCGTCTGCGCATCGATAAATTCGACGGTGGTTCACGGTATTCCGTCCAATCGGGCTCTAGAAGCTGGCGACTTGATTTCAATTGACTGTGGAGCGGAAATTGATGGTTGGAATGGCGACAGCGCTTTTTCGATAGTGGTGCCTGGATCAACAAGTGAGCTCGCTCTTGAGCGCCAGAGGCTCTCTGATGTTTGTGAAGGTTCGCTATGGGCCGGGATAGCCGCCCTAGCGACGGCCAAGAAGCTAAACGAAGTTGGAGTGGCGGTCCAAGATTACGTCCAGTCACGAGGCAGCTACGGGATTCTGGAGCAGTACGTCGGTCACGGCATCGGGCGCTCAATGCACGAAGACCCAGCTGTGTTTAATTATCGAGTCCGAGATGCCGGGCCGAAGGTGCAATCTGGGCTGTGCATTGCGATTGAACCCATGATCACTTCTGGGGACCAAGAAACTTTTGTTGAAGCCGATGACTGGGGTGTTGCGACCTCAGACAATTCAGATGGAGCGCACTGGGAGCACTCGGTTGCGTTACACGACGGTGGTATTTGGGTTCTGACATCAGTAGATGGTGGCGCCGAGGGCCTAAAGCCCTTTGGAATTGTTCCAGTTTCTTTGGATTAGCAACTAGCTTTCGTGGGAAAAACCCCTTAGTATTGCAACTTGGCGTTTCTGCGTGAAAAAACTTGAGAAATTTGAGGGATTTTCGCGCGTTCGTAATGCTAAACAAGTAGTGATTAAGTGAGTGCATGGCCAACAAAGATGGTGTTATCGAGATCGAGGGATCGGTCGTTGAAGCCCTACCCAATGCAATGTTCCGGGTGGAGCTAACCAATGCTCACCTAGTATTAGCCCACATCTCGGGAAAGATGAGGCAGCACTATATCCGCATTCTCCCCGGAGACCGCGTGATAGTTGAGCTGTCGACATACGATCTGAGTCGCGGCCGCATTATTTACCGCTACAAGTAGAAAGAAAGAGCATGAAGGTTAATCCAAGCGTCAAGAAGATCTGCGATAAGTGCAAGG
>Ga0209414_1001290_pt1 | contig 11888 bp, 7 predicted proteins | sample LakVidmifraction_4_FD_181154 | JGI IMG/M metagenome (GOLD analysis project Ga0209414, IMG submission 181154) | Hypersaline microbial communities from Lake Vida, Antarctica - Brine Hole Two &gt;0.2 micron (SPAdes) (version 2) | ecosystem: Environmental > Aquatic > Non-marine Saline and Alkaline >... | reverse complement strand
CATTGTATAAAGACGCTCGCAGGTATCGTTCAGCAGTAGAATCTTTAATGTTTACAATAAAAGATGGTTTTGATTTTGAAGAACTTGGGCGTTGTGGTATAACTGCAGTACGTGCGGAATTAACGGAAAAAGTATTGGCATATAATTGCTGTCGCATAATTTTAATAAGAAAACGTAAACAAGAAGAAAGGTTAAAGAAAGCAGCCTAAATGCTGGATTGTTAAAAAAGTGAATAAATGATAATACATCTAAACTGTGTCAAAAATTGGCGTAGAATTGGTCAAAAGACAACTGGTCGTCTGAAATCAGGTAACAGGTAAGATTTTTATGATAAAAATAACTTAGAACCTGCAACTCTGAACCTAAAACCACGGTTCGAAAGGCTTTTCAGATTGGGTCTAACTAGTGTTTTACTTTTGAAAGAGACTATATATTTCAAGTAAAAAAACAGCTATTTTTTTTACCCCCCTATGGGATGATAGTGGACTATTTTATAAATTGATTAAACATCTAAACTATACCGCTCTTAGCAATTCTTGTAAAGACGGGAAAAATACAGAAGATGTTCTAACAAATAATTGCACCCATCGGATGCGTTGATAACGACCGCGTCTAAACCGTAGCTCCTTGTGATTATTTTCCCAATGTATAGGTCGGTTTGATATGTTGTTTCATGGTTTTTATTGAAATAGGGTGATCAGATATCCAATCGATTTTGCTCTCGCAGATGGGCTCTATCGTGCGGTGATAGACGCGACTGTTCGCAATTTCAACGAGAAAGGATCCGGAATCGGTGACAAAAATCCCTTTTAATCGCTGTATATTCTTTCCATCGATTCCTCTCTTAATCAGTTTCTCCATAAGCTGGATAAGCAATTTTAAATTAAATCGGTGAACCTGACTAAAGGTCAGCCCATCAGCAAAGTGTGGATGAGTGACTTTAGCAGTTGAAGAGCTAGATTGAGTATTGGGCGACGGGATGAAATGTGTAAAAAGGTCGATCGGTAGCTTCCCATAGGAAGTGGAGAGGATGCATTGTTTACTCGGACGCAGGGATTGGGCCCATGCTAAAAATTTATGTAATTGAATGGGATTTTCGGTGTCTTCAAAATTCGCTACGAGGATATTGGCTCTTTCTGCAAGTCGTACGGCATAATTGATCCCCTTTTCCCGTAGTTGATTAAACGCCTGAGGCTGAACAAGCATTATTATTGGGGCGAGCTGGATCGGCAGTTCCTGCGCTAATTCCTGCATACTGCTCACTAGATTATCGAGCAAAACAATCCCACTCGGTTCAATAATGATGCGGTCGATCATGGGGTTTTTAATGAGCTTACGGAGGGCGACATTAAATTGAGCGTCTGAAGAGCAACATAGACAACCTCCTGGAATGTTGACGATTTCCAGTTCTTTTTCGTTGGTCGCATTACGAATCACCGAGCTGTCAATACCATTTGGCCCAAAGTCATTCACCAGCACAGCAGTAAATTCGCTATCCTGTTTCTGATCTAGGTAATTCAGAATGGCCGTTGTTTTTCCAGCACCGAGCATTCCGGTAACAATATGGCAGGGGATTTTTTTTTGCATGGGAGTAATTGCCAACAAGCCTGGAGGTCATCCAGGCTTGTTGGTATGATTAAACGTTAATGCCGTATTCTTCAGGAAGGAAGTTGCTGGCCTCCGGACTTTTGAGCATCTCTTCGATGAGAGCACTCTCTTCTGATGGAGTATCTTCTAGTGCCATTTCCATGAGATCTAGCCAGCCTTGTTCGCGCTCGCTGACATTTACCGCTTCAGACTTGATGCCTTCACGAATCTCTTCAAGGGCGGACGAACAGGCAATTAAAGTCTGTTTATACGGATTGGTTTCGGCGGATATCTTTTTAGCTAAACGCAACACCACATCTGGACGAAGCACATAAGCCTGAACATCTAGTTTGGAGTCCGAATCGCTCAGCCAATCACGTAGCTGATGTTGGCCATTATGATCGGCAGCTGTATTCATCAGGCGGCAATCGTATGCCAGTTGTTCCATCGAGACGATAGGAGCCTTTCCGCTGAGCAATTGAACATCTTGAACCGATTCGTTCGACCAACAATCGCAAACCGCCTGAGCAACATTTCCGACCGGGCTCATATGAGCACAAGCGGCGGACTTTCCCTCCATCGAGATTGGAATGCCACAGATGGCCTTTAAATATGGACCTTCGTAGGCGCAGTCTTTGCTAGGCCCTACAGCTCCAGCAGTCATGGCGGCCAATGCACGAGGCACCGTGGCAACACGAATGACTGCGGCTAAAACTTTAGGAATCATCCCTTGACCTGCCAACACCATGGCGGTATTAGCAAATCCGCAGGAACTGTCACCAGCAGGAATAATATTTTGGCGATTACATTCTGAGACCATGTGATCCCATAAAAACTTCATATCTCGGCACCCCAGCACACCCAGCGCGAAGATCACACCTTTAAGGTCACCGTTAAGCATCGCATTATCACAAATCTCTTTACCTCCGGTGGACTCAATGGAAAGAAGATCACCGCCTGCGGAACCAGCCTGAGCAAAGAAGGTTTTCATGTTTTCCCAATAAGGCCCTTTGCGCATCTGCGGTGGGCGAGAAAACTCGCGCACATCATTAGGTGTTAACCGTAGTGCGCTACGCAATCCGTGTTTTGTATGACAGGCATCCATGGTATCCGCCAGTAGACGAGTAATTTCTATGCCCCATTCTGGTCGATTGGTCATCTCGGGAAGGGTTTCAAATTCCACAACCAACTGGGGAACTTCCAGCTCAACAGCTCGCTTTAAAATGCCATCGATCATGCCTTGGTAATGCCACCGAACTTTTTCCCAGGTGGATTCGTTAATCTCCATAGTAGGTAGGGTGAAATTAATTTCTGGCACCACGGATCCGTTTCCGAGTTCGACACCGCGCCCGCAAAAAACTGGATTGGGGCATTTTCCATAAACAAATTCGTTTAGTGATTGGATTTTCATAGCAATACTCTCATTCTTTATTTGTCATGTTGAACAATTATTATACCTATTTGTAAAATAATGTCTTTCAATGTTTGGTTTATAATATCAAAAGTGAAGTATTTCACCTTTGATTGGTTTTACAAAGATACAGTATATCTTTATTAGTAATAATATCTTTCCTTGTTTTAGTTTTGCCTAGATAATAGGATAATTAGTCACGAATAAATAGGAAATTTATACACCAAATATAATTATCTTGCTGAAAGCAACAAAAGAATCGTTTTTGATGTTCAACTTGAAATGCAAGGAGTGATGAGTCCTCTGAAAAAGTTCTAAGGTAGGGCTTCCTGTTTACAATCAAACTTATAGAAAACACTATTCAACTTATATTATGAACGTTCAACATTGAAGATTCAAAATCCAACATCGAATGAAGGACACGGCCGTGAGTAGGAGCGATCTTTGCTCGGTTTGAGACCCACGGGTTTACACCCATGGCTGCATGCTGTCGCTCCGCCGGAGCTGTAATCTGTGGACAATAAAAAACAATCCGTGAAAATCAGTGGTCATCAGTGGCTAAACTCTTCTCTTTTCTAGGCGTCCTTCGTGCCTCTGTGCGAGAGAACTCTTTCCTGACTTCTTAATTTTTTGTGCCCATTTGTGGCTAAACTCTTTCTCTTTTCTTATTCGTGTGATTAGTACTACAACCCTTCATTTTCTTGCCTGTCCGCCGTAGACCGGAACGGCGAAGGAGGATTTTATGGTCGATTATTATTTCAAATATTTCTAACAATATATTTGTCAATAACTTACAAATCAATTTTATACCTGTCAACTTTTCACGAGAATGAGAACATTGTTAAAGAAATTGTAAAGGGTAAAGGGTAAACGTTGGAACAGCTCCGCAGGTGTTTATCTTTTTATGATAATGAGGACATAGAAAAAAATGTAAAGGGTAAATGGAAAATGTTGGAATGCCTCTAGCGGTATTTATAGAAAGGAACAACTTGCAATACAATACTGATTTGCAGATTTTAAGGTAGCTCAACCTTCAAGGTTGTTGGCGTTCTTCACTGCAAGCTGTAAGCATGCGTTACACTGTCCGAGCCCATTTCCTTCATACTCGGCTACAGGATGAAACTGCAATCAACCGTTAATTTGCAAGACTAACGCTGTAGCCGCGTCGCTCCGGCGCCTGCCTGTGCGTAGCACGCAGACAGGCGGAAATTTTACCTCTTCTTTTCTCTGCGTTCTCTGTGCCTATATTGTTTCTTTGCATTAACCATCTAACGAACTAACTATTTAACTAGTTTCTTTAGTGTACATCTATTTGGATGATCTTTACAATTATTGCATATGGCATTTTGAAGCTCTTTTCCATCGACAAAGTCCTGTACATTCTGCAAGGTTGTCAAAGAAATTGCATGCATTGCCTCGTATGTGAAAAATGCCTGATGAGATGTGACCAGAACATTTGGAAACGAGAGTAATCTAGCAAGGGTATCATCCTGAATAATATTGCTTGAAAAATCTTCAAAGAAATACTTTTCTTCTTCTTCATATACATCAAGACCAGCTGCACCAACTTTTGAATCCTTAAGAGCATCAATAAGATCTTTAGTATTTATCAACTTTCCCCTACCGGTATTGATAATTATAACACTATCTTTCATTGTTGCAATAGAATCTTTGTTGATCATATATGCATTTTCAGGTGTCATTGGACAATGTAGAGATATCAGATCCGATTTTTCGAAAAGCTCTTCTAAAGAGACATAGGAAAAGTTATTTTCCTTTGCAGCTTGCTCATTAGGAAAAGGATCATATGCAATAACATCCATACCAAAGCCACTCATGATTTTAGCAAAAATTTGTCCAATTTTTCCTAATCCGACAACACCACAGGTTTTGCCATAAAAGTCAACTCCCATAAATCCATTAATATTAAAATTGTTATCTCTTGTTCTGTAGTAGGCACGATGAGTTTTTCGATTCAAAGACATAGCTAAAGCAACCGCATGTTCAGCAACCGCATGTGGAGAATATGCCGGCACACGCACAACATCAATCTTCTTATAAGCAGAAAGCATTGCAACATTGTTGAAACCAGCACATCTTAGAGCAATAAGTCTTGTTCCATTCTCATACAATTCATTGACAACATCTTCATTGATATCATCATTTACAAAGGCACATATCACTTTATAGCCCTTCGCCAAGGAAACAGTATCAATGGTCAATTTAGATGTAAAATACTTGAGAGTAAATCCAAAATCTTTATTTACTTCATCAAACATCTTGATGTCATATGGCTTTGCATCAAAAAAACAAATCTTCTCTTTCATGGGGTTCCTTTCTTTATAAGGTCTAAGAGACCTTGAGTTACGAGTTAAGAAATAAGATTTAAGAAAAGAGCTAACGAACATTCAACATCGAATTAAAGACACTACCGTGAGTAGGAAGAAGTTTATTATTATTTGTCCTAGGGTTACACTCTCCCACCCTTACTTGGAATTCCAATAAATCCAAAGTGAGGGCGGGATCGTTCACCCTAGGCTATTATCAAATGCTCCGTTGGAGTATACAAACTAATTAGCTCCCGCCGGAGGCATTCCGCTCATTTTCGCATTTTCGAATTTCCGAACTTTCGCATTTATTATCATACCGCCGGAGGCATTCCACAGTTTACCTTTTACCATTTACAGTTTACCTTTTAACGTACCCGTTTTACGTTCTCGTATTTCTTTTCTTATTGGACTGTTTACGAATCTTAGTCCAGTACTCTTCCAGAACATCTTCATCAATAAAGACAGGCTGTTTCTTTGCCCATGGACACCGATCAGCACCTTTTTTATTTGGTGGACATATCCAATACAATTCACCAGTCTCTTTATCTTCATAATTGCCACAACCAGCGGGTTTATTCACTTGATGGAAAATCTTTCCCTGATAATGTAAATTAATAGCGGATTTGCCAACTGACATTCTGCAAATCTTTGCAGGACCTGAATCTTTTATTGTAGAGCCTTCCTGCTTAAGCTCCATATACAATATTTTGTCTTTTTTCATTATAATTCTTCTTTTAAATTGTTTTAATACAAGTACTATACAATATTAATTGATAATTGACAATTGAAAGTTGAAATTCAATCAATTCACCTTGTTTTTCTGGTTGCAGGTTATTTTCGGCAGTCACCGCTCACCGCTACAGGTGGCAATTTGCAAAACAACCCTAAAACTGCAGATTCATGCTGTAGCGACGGGCGTTGACCGTCGAAAATGAAAATCAATAAATATCACCCAATGGGGGATATTTGTCTGTTTAAAATGCTGATTTTATTGATTAAAATGCACATTTATGCCCTCAACTAGAAATCTAAGGGCCGAGAGGCACATTTCTTATGCAACTACGTTGCATTGAAGCGCAGTTCGGCGATAATTACTTGCTGTCACGCAGGTGACTCGCCGCTCCTAAGTGACTAAGGACTAGGTGACCAAGGACTCAGTGATTGAGTGACTCAGTGACTAATTCAATTAAAAATTAAGAATGAAGAAAAAAGTCAATGACCGTCCAACATCGAAGAAAAAAGAGGAGGACCAAATGACCAAGGACTCTGGACCAAAAGATTTGGTACTTGGTCGAGAGTAAATAACTGCAATATGACGCATGTTTTTCCGCGCCGAGGCGACGCGGCTACAGTTCCCATAAGGTAACGCAACGATCCTCGTTACAAGTGAAAACGCCTACAACCTTGAAGGTTGTGCTACCTTACACTATCGTTCCTCTATTGTTCCGCTATTGTTTTCCACATGCGCAACATATCCATCAACTATTCCTCCATTGTTTCTTTTTTTTCCTTAGATTTCTGGTTGAGAGGAAAGACATGCATCTAGATCAATGAAATAAAGGAGTACATTTTTGTTCTTTGTCTTTTTGGGTGATCCACGCTTAGCGGGACAGGTAAACATGAAAAAAATATTTTCGACGGTCAACGACCGACGCTACAGTACAGTGTAAGGATTACTGGTTCTTTCTCAAAATGAGTGGGTAGTTTGTTTTCATTCGACCCCTTCCATGCTTCGCCTTCGGCTACGCAGGACACAGTCAGGGTCGTGTTGTTTAATAATAATTACCCCGCATTGCATACGGGACTATTACGATTTGACTACTTCGTAGTCTTAGAACAGCGACCGTGTCCTGCGTAGCTCGTAGAGCGAAGCATGGAAGCTGTTCAACATTAATAGCCATGTATGAAATGCATGGTAATTAATCATTATTAATAAACGACTACAACGTAGTCGAACAAAGAAATAATAAATCACCCACAAAATATGACGAAGAACCGGATTACTGAAGCTAAGCTGTAGCGGCGATGGCTCATCGCCTGTCTGCGTGCGTGCATCGCACAGGCAGGCCGAACATTACAAGTGCTCAACCAGAAAAACAAGGTTTTTTCAAAAAGAGAACTATGATTATTGACGTTTGTTACATTTTTTTATATCATACGGAGCTGTTTAATATTAAATAAGATATTAAAGAAGGTACTGCCCAAAATTGTATTAAAAAAATGATTACGCCCTGGAAGGGCAAATTATACTAGCCCTAGGCAACGCCTAGGGTAATAATCATCAATTTTTGTTTCGCCCTGTAAGGGCAGCTTAATAAAGATAAGGTTAAGTTGCCCAGCTACTAACAAAACAAAAGAACTTTGTTTTGGCAGAACATATGTTGCATTGCTAGTAGCTGGGCGAAGGCGTATAACGTTGAAGAGACCCAGGGCGTTGCCCTAGGCTGATATAAACTGGGCTGTCAGCCCGTTAAACAAAAGGGATAAGACAATAATGTCTGTATCCTGGTTGATTTAGAACAAAACAAGGCAGAAAAGAAGGTGGAACTTTTAACAGAACCACAAAACAAAGGTAAATATAATATGAAAAAGAAAATAGTAACAATTGGATTGATGAGTTTAATTGCAAGTCTTACATTTGCAGTGACTGTGGGCGAAAAGCTTCCAACAGTTGAATTGTCTGAAAAACTTGGAGGAACAGTTGATGGAATGAGTTTTTCAACAACAAATATGATTGGTAAACTTGCTGTCATATTTTATGTTGATCCTGATGAGAAAAAAGTAAACACGGATTTTGAAGAACTACTCAAAGAGTTGAAGATTAGTAGAAAGTATTATCAACCATATGCAATAATTAATGTTGCAGGAAGCAAGTTGCCTGGATTCCTTGTTGCACATGCTCTGAAAGGAAAGCAGAAAGCTTTTCCTGATACTATTTACATAAAAGACAACAAAAAGACTTTTGTAGAATCTTGGAGTGTAGCTGACAACAGTTATGACGTGGTTATAGCCGATTCCAAAGGTATTGTATTGTTTGCCAAGTCAGGCAAACTATCAAAAGACGAGATGGACAAGGCTGTAAAAATTATAAAAGAACAAATGAAAATTATGGGAGACAAATAATAATGTCAAAAAGTACAAAGAAGTTCAAGACTGAGGTACAACAACTCTTAGATCTTGTTATTCATTCACTATATTCAAAAAAAGAGATATTTCTCAGAGAACTTTTGTCAAACGCATCTGATGCGATTGATAGAATCAGCTTTGAGTCTCAAACACAAAAAGATATAATAACTAGCGATGTTTCATGGAAAATCAAGCTGTTCCTGGATGAAGAAGCCCAAACTCTAACAATATCAGATAACGGTATCGGCATGAGCAAAGAAGAACTTGAAAATAATATTGGTACAATTGCAAACTCTGGTACAAAAAACTTCATAAATTCATTAAAAGAGTCAAACAAACCGGACGAGAATAAATTCATAGGTCAATTTGGTGTTGGTTTCTATGCCGCATATATGGTTGCTGATGAAGTAACAGTATTAACAAAAAGAGCAGGCAAAGACCAGCCTGCATACAAATGGACATCAGATGGCGGAGGAACATATACAATTGAAGATGCAGAAAAAGAGTCATTTGGAACAGATGTTACGCTTCACCTAAGGGAAGGTTTAGAAGAGTACATCAAAGAGTGGAAAGTTCGTCAGATTATAAAGGAATACTCTGATTTCATCTCTTATCCAATTGTTATGGATGTTACAAGAACAGAAAAAGCCGAAGAAGAAGGCGGAGAAGATGTTGTAACAATTGAGGAAGAAACTCTTAACTCAATGAAGGCGATCTGGAAGAAAAACAAATCAGAGGTGACAGATGAGGAGTATAAAGACTTCTATAATCATCTTACTCATGACTACAATGAGCCACAGGAACGTATTCATTTCAGAGCAGAAGGTGTAAGTGAATTCACTGCCCTACTATATATTCCTGCAAATGCTCCATTTGATATGATGTTTAAAGAAGGTCGTCATAATGATCTACATCTTTACGTTAAGAATGTTTTCATTGGCAATGATTTTAAGGGAATTCTACCTGACTATCTAAGATTCATAAAAGGTGTTGTTGACTCAAGTGACCTACCTCTTAATATTTCTAGAGAAATTCTTCAGGATGATCTTAATATTCAGAGGATTAACAAAAGTATCACCGGCAGAATTCTAAAGTCTCTGTCTGACATGAAAAAGAAAAAGTTTGAAGATTATCAAAAATTCTTCAAAAACTTCGGACAGGTTCTTAAAGAAGGTCTTGCAGGAGATTTTGAAAATGCAGACAAGCTTAAAGATCTTATTATCTGTCCTTCAACAGAAGCAGGAGCTGAAAAGCCAACAGATCTAAAATCATACGTAGATAGGATGAACTCTGAACAAAATGAGATTTACTATCTAACTGGTTCTGATTTGATGTCACTTGAAAAGTCTCCACTGCTTGAAGGCTTCAAGAAAAAAGGATATGAAGTTCTATTCTTTAATGACCCAATTGATGAATTCATTGTTGACCACATCAGGGAGTATGATGGAAAGAGTCTGAAAGCGATTGATAAAGGCAGTGTTAATTTGGATACAGAAGACGAGAAGAAAGAGACTGAAGAACAGATCAAAGAAGCTGACAAGAAGTTCAAAGGTCTAAAAGAGCTTATTTTAAGTAACCTGGATAGTGATCTTCAAGAAGTTCGTTTCACTAATCGTCTTACAGATTCTCCATGCTGTCTTGTTTCTGATGAATCAGCAATGAATCCTCAGATGGAAAGAATTATGCGTGCTATGAATCAGGAAGTTCCTGGAAGCAAAAGAATTATGGAGCTAAATCCAACTCATCCTCTTGTTGAAAAGATGAACCTGATCTTTGCTGAAAACAGAGAGAAAGATACATTGAATGACTATGTTGACTTACTTTATAATCAAGCATTGCTTGCTGAAGGATCAGAAATCAAAGATCCGGTAAAGTTTTCCAAACTTATATCAGAATTGATGCTGAAGGCATAAAACAATTAAGAATTAAAGATTAAGAATTAAGAATTAATTAATAAAAAGAGAATGCTCGTCGAGCATTCTCTTTTTTTTTGGGTGATTGATGTTCAATTATGAAGAGAAGAGATTTTTCGCACAAAGCAAAGAATGCAAAGAAGAAATGAATATCCAATAACCAACAAGGAATATCCAATGTCCAAGGAAGACACAAGAAAATATCTAAGATTTAGCTCCATAGGAGCGACAGAATATAGCCACGGGTGTAAACCCGTGGTAACATATCCTCACCGGAATTAAACCCTGAAAGGGTGACAGACCTCTTCTCTGTTTTATTCATGAACGTTCAACGTCTAAAAAAACAGAGGAGGACTAAATGACCAAGGACTCTGGACTAAAACATCCAAAGACTTTGCTGACTAAAAATGGCCATGGAGTGACACTCCCCACAAAAAAAACAAATGAAGGTCAAAGGGGCAGCGCCCCGAAATAACTTAGCCTAGGGTGAAGCCCTAGGTAAAAGACAACCACAACAAAACAAGGGCTGAAAGCCCGTAATAATTTATTACGGGCTTTCAACATCCAATGATGAATGGAACATGAAAGACAAATGAATATCCAATAACCAACAAGGAATATCCAATGTCCAAGGAAGACACAAGAGAATATCCAAGATTTCACTCCATAGGAGCGACAGAATATAGCCACGGGTGTAAACCCGTGGTAACATATCCTCACCGGAATTAAACCCTGAAAGGGTGACAGACCTCTTCTCTGTTTTATTCATGAACGTTCAACGTCTAAAAAAACAGAGGAGGACCAAATGACCAAGGACTCTGGACTAAAACATCCAAAGACTTGGCTGACTAAGAATGGCCATGGAGTGACGCATGACTCATGACTCCAGACGCATGACGCATGAACGAGCTTTGCTCGAGGTAAGAGTTAAGAATTAAGATTTAAGAGAAGGAATGAACGTCCAACATCCAATCAGTCTTCGCTCTTCGAGCTACGCCGGACAGGCTATTCAACATCCAATGAAGAATAGAGGACACTGCCGTGAGCTGGAGCGAGCGTTGCTCGTGTTGTTTTTTCCCCACGGGTTTACACCCGGGGCTACAAAGATGTCGCTCCGATGGAGCTAAAAAAAACTTTGTGTTTCTGTGTGTTCTTTGTGGCTAACCCTCTTTCTTACAACTCACGCACTCGCACACTCCCCAACTCTCTTCCTCTTCCTTCGTGCCCTTTGTACTACAACCCTTCATTTTCTTGCCTGTCACGCCATAGCCTGAAAGGCGACGGAGGATTTATGGTCGATTTTTATTTTGGAACATTTCCAACACTTTTGTTTTAAACACGTTACAAAACAATTTTACACCTGTCAACTTTTCATGAGAATGAAGACATAGAAAAAATGTAAAGGGTAAAGGGTAAAGGGTAAATGTTGGAATGCCTCTAGCGGTATTTATAGAAAGGAACAACTTGCAATACAATACTGATTTGCAGATTTTAAAGTAGCTCAACCTTCTAGGTTGTTGG
>Ga0209414_1001289_pt1 | contig 11897 bp, 7 predicted proteins | sample LakVidmifraction_4_FD_181154 | JGI IMG/M metagenome (GOLD analysis project Ga0209414, IMG submission 181154) | Hypersaline microbial communities from Lake Vida, Antarctica - Brine Hole Two &gt;0.2 micron (SPAdes) (version 2) | ecosystem: Environmental > Aquatic > Non-marine Saline and Alkaline >... | reverse complement strand
TCAAATTTCATATTTCTGGCATCTACATAAATGGAATCTGTGCTCCCAAGGATTTCAAATTCATAGCGGATATTTCCCGAAACCTTCTCTTTTTGTGGAATGATTGAAATTTCAGCCTGCGCTTTTTTAAAATCAACGTTTTTAATTTGATCCAGGGAATCGGCGATTGGGGTCTGGCAAAAACCAATAAACCCGTTAAAAAACAGCAGCGTGAAAAGAGAATACTTCATGATAGAAAAATACTAAGGACTTGGAGAATAAATAACCTAATCATTTTGACTCACTCTTTCGCACATTTACTACGTTAAAAAGCCTCGCTTTAGCTAAGGCTATAGCTATGTTTTTTGCCTTGTTAATGCACAAAATAGCATCGTCAATTCTGTTCATTTTATTTCATCCCAAATCCTAAAGCCAAAATACAAAAACTTCTCAGACCACCGCGAAAACACCAGCTTTTGCATCAATTATTTTTATTTGTTTATGGTCTCGGTTAATACATGTTGTGGGAGCAGGGACGCTGACTTGTAAAAAGAGTCAACATTGAGCAATTTTTGTTCTTCTAACTTTTTAAAAATTTAGCAACATTTGCGAGAAATTGATGCTTAAAAAGATGATTTTTTTATGAGCAAGCCAGGTTTCTTAATTACTCCTTCTTTGTTCATCATCGTTTCCGAAATTTCTGTTTTTCACGTTTACTTTTTTGTTTCCAAAATCATAAGAAAGCGAAATTCTAACATTTCTAGAACTTTCATTCTGTCTGTAAATTTGCTCAATTCCGTTTACGGTAGAAACATAATTGTTCAAACTTGCTGTATTAAAAACATCACTAAATAATAAAGACATTTTTAGGTTATTTTTAAAGCTATGTTGAACGCCAAAAGATAAATCAAACATTTCGCCAACACTAAACAAACCTCTGTTGTGTTGGGAGCTATAAAAGGAATTTACTTGTAGTTTGGTTTTTTTACTCAAAGAAAATGTATTGTTCGAAGTCAAATAAACTTGAACTCCGTTTTTAGGTTTAGAACCAAAATCTTTCGTGAATTTTGTGTAATATCCTAAAAGATTAATGCTATTCTGACTTTTAAACCACGCGATTTTATTGAACGAAAAATTTTCTTTCACTCCGTAATTGTATTGCTTGTAATAGTTTTCTCTGGTAATAATTTGAGTTTGATTTTCTGCATCTGAAGTGAAAACGGTGCCAGAACCATCGGTTGTAATACTTAAAAAAATAGTGGAGTTCAACTTCTTTTTGTACAAATGAGAAAACTCGAAATTATCTGAAAAGGAAGGTTGCAAAAATGGATTTCCAACACTATAACTATTGGCATTAATATAAAATCGAAACGGATTTAGGTTTCTAAAATTGGGCCTGTTAATTCTTCTACCATAATTAAAAGCAAAGTTATTAGCTTCGTTTTTTGCATAAGAGAAATAGAGGGTTGGAAAAAGCTTTGTGTATTTATTGACTGTCTCTTGATCCATTTCTGCATTAACTCCTATAGTCTTGGTATCTTCTATGCGCAGACCAAATTGCATTTTTAGTTTTTCACTTAAATTGCTATTTGCCGAAATATACCCCGCTAAAACATCTTCTTGATAATCAAAATCATTCGATCTGTTTGGGTCTAAAACAGCCGAACCAGAAAGCGTATCATAATATAAAACATCACTATTTGTCTTTGTAAAACTTGCCTTTACTCCATAAGAAAGGGTGATTTTTTCTAGCGGAAAATCTACATCTATTTTAGAGCTGAAATTCTCTATTTCTTGATTAGCAATATTTAAAGCTGAAGAATTTATGCCTTGAGAATTGCCAGCATTATTAAATACTTCTGTGAAAAAATCACGACTATTTTCTGAATTGAAGGTAAAATAATCGGCATCAAAAGAAATGCTTTTTCCTATAGAATCTAATTCCGTTAGGGCGTGGAAATTTAAGTTGTGATTTTTATTATCAACACTATTATCGCCTTGATTTACCAATGTTTTTTCTAAATGATCATCATTATCAAAAATTGAAGAGGTCGTTGTGCCCGTAATCGTAGACTTTGTAGCATTTCCCAAATACTGTAAACCAATAGTCGTTTTTTTAGAAATGGCATAATCTATTAAAAAGCGACCAGAAAGTTGATCTTTTCCTAATTCTGAGTCTATATCAATATCCCAATTGTTTGTAGGATAATCAATTAATAAACCTTCTAAATTTTCAGTACTTCCTTTAGTGGCATTGACACTTCCAGAAAATGAAATCTTGCTCTTATTGTAAAAGAAGTTATTGCTGATCGTTGTGAAATTATAATGGTTTTGATGATAGGAAAGTGTCGTTGAATTCTTCCAGGAATCTTGAATTCCTTTTTTTAAGATAATGTTGATTAACCCACCATTTCCTGAAGCTTCATATTTTGCTGGCGGATTTGTAATCACTTCTATTTTTTTAATATCGCTTGCTGAAATTCCGCTTAAAAAACTAGCTAATTCATCACCTTGTAAAGGAGAGATCCGACCATTAACCATCACCTGAGTTGTTCCTTTTCCTAGGATTTCTAACGCCCCATTTTGAACCTGAATTCCAGGCGTAATTTTTAAAACATCTAATCCGTTTCCACCCGTTGAAGCAATACTTTTTTCAACATTAAAAACCAATCGATCAATCTTTCGTTCTATTATTCTTTTTTCGGATGTAAGAACAATCTCATTTAAAGATTGTGCGTCTTCCTGCAATATAAGGGTACCTAAATCGATGTCTTCTACTACTGAAATAGCTTTTTCAATAGCTGTATAACCAATAAAGCTTATGACTATTTTATAAGTTCCAGTAGCTACTTTTACAAGGAACAAACCATTTTCGTCTGTTGTTGTTCCTGTTATTATTTCATTATTATTATTTGAAATGGTAACATTTGCAAAAGGAATTGCATCTGTTTTGTCCATCACTTTTCCTGTGATTGTCTGTCCGAAGAAAATCGTTGGAAATAGCAATAGAATTAAAAAGGCCAGTGTTTTCATTTTTGGTTTCATCTGGTGTGTTTTTTAGTTTGATGAGACAAAAGTGCAACAGCAAGCTATTTTACACGACCGAAAATGCAAAGTCGAACCCATTTATAACTAAAAAATAAGTTCGACTTTGTTTTACAAACGTTCGACTTTATGTTAAGTGTTTGATTTTAAGTTGATTTCCTAAACTCGGTGGGCGTTTTTCCTGTATGCTTTTTAAAGGCCGTATTAAAGGAAGATTTAGAATTAAAACCAACTTCGTACAAAATCTCCAAAATGGTAACTTCTTTTTTAGTCGGATTTCCCAAAATTTCCATGGCTTCTTTGATGCGGTATTCATTTACAAAATCAAAAAAATGTTGATTTAATTTTTGATTAATTAAAATGGATAAATTCCTAGAATTCATTTCTATTTCTTCCGCTAAATTCCGAATAGATAAAGACGGATTTAAATAGGGTTTTTCTGTTTCCATATAAGAAGTTAACTGTTCAATTTCTTCGGAATTTACAGTTGCTTTTTCATCAATTAAAGTGGTAACTAATTTGGTTTTTGAGTTTACTCCGCAAAAAAGATTAGGATAGCGTAAGGCTTTTAAAACATACCAGCACACAACAGATAAAACAATTAAGCCAACTATAATTTGAGAAGTATGAAAAATATCTTGTTGTCCAGAATACTTCAAAATATTCTTTACAAGTGCTATCCCATAAAGTATTGCAGAAAAAAGTAAAAGCTGGAACAACCATTTATAGGTTTCTAGGGTGTTGCTTGAATAGTTTTCGATAAATATTTTTCGAGCTCTATTTAAAACAATAAATCCAGCAGTTATGTAAATAATAATTTGCAGGTGAATAGAAACTTGTAGAAAGATAATTTCGTATAATTCATTATAATTTCGGAAAAGTTTCATTTTTTGACTTGCGTCGCTCAAATAAAACCTAGGAATAAAAATCAAATTTGCAATAAGATAAGGTGTTATATGCCATAAGTGATTCCATTTTAATTTAAAATCTGAATAACAAACAGATAACACATATAAATAAAATATTGGCATTGGTAAGTAAGCCAATAAAATTTTTGCTATTAAAATGTTATTAGGAATGTTGGAAAAAAAATGTGTAAACCAACCGCTAAATTCCAGAGCATTTAGAACTAAAAAAGAAGCGAAAAGCTTGTTACTGATTTTATTTTTAGACTCAACAGAAAAAATAAAAATAGCTAGAAGTAATGATATAAAAGTGGATATTATCCCTATAATAGTTGTTAAATCAACTTCTCTCATCCAATTAACGGTTTGAAAAATCAAAGGTAGTTTTTAAATCTTGGTTTTTCTATTATTGTTCACTTCACAGAAGAAACCAAGAAATGAATTTGATATTTCTTATTTTGGGTTGTTCAGTTTCGTATTTGGGAAAGTTAACAGTCTTTAAATAAATTCCCAAGTCTTTTTTGTAATGCTCATATTTTCAGGTTTTGAGGTTGTTGCTCACAATGCTTTACAACTCGTATTGAAAACTCCAGATTATTTTATCAAATATTCTCACATCATAAAGACCTGTGAGGTCTGGTTATTCACCTAAGCATTTTATAAATGAAACTGGTCATAGAATTTATTTTTATGCGAAACCTTAAGAAAAAATGCTTATTTTAATATCTTCGTCTGCATGAACGCAAATATTCTACAAACACCAATAGACTACCTGAAAGGAGTTGGTCCAAACCGGGCCGATTTATTGCGTAAAGAATTAGGGATCCACACCTATCAAGACCTGCTTAACTTTTTTCCTAACCGATACCTGGATAAAACGCGTTTTTATAAGATAAACGAGCTACAGCGCAATTCAGCCGAAGTCCAAATTGTAGGGAAAATTACCAATATAAAAAGTGTAGAACAAAAACGCGGAAAACGGCTTGTAGCCGATTTTGTAGATGATACGGGCAAGATGGAGCTGGTTTGGTTTAGGGGCCAAAAATGGATTCGGGAAAACCTGAAAATAAATACGCCCTATGTGATTTTCGGAAAAACGAACTGGTTTAACGGGCTTTTTAGTATGCCCCACCCCGAAATGGAACCGGTAGAAGAATACAAAAAGCAATTGCGAACCGCGATGCAACCGGTTTATCCTTCTACCGAAAAATTAGCAAAGTCCGGGATTAGCAATCGGGTAATCAATAAATTGATGCAGCAGCTTTTTATTGAAACCAAAGGCAAATTTTACGATACTCTTTCTGAAGAAATCATTACAGAATTAAAGCTTATTCCCAAAGCAAAAGCGGTATTTAATGTTCATTTTCCACAGAGCCAGGATTTGCTTACCAAAGCGCAATTCAGGTTAAAATATGAGGAGCTTTTTTATATTCAGTTACAACTGCTCATTAAAAACATGCTTCAGAAGCAAAAAATAAAGGGTTTTGTTTTTGACGAAATCGGCGAAAATTTCGGCGAATTTTATAAGCATCATCTGCCTTTTGAACTTACCGGGGCACAAAAAAGAGTAATCAAAGAAATTAGGGCCGATTTGGGTAGCGGTGCCCAAATGAACAGGTTGTTGCAGGGTGATGTAGGTTCGGGAAAAACCATTGTGGCGCTTATGGCTATGTTTATCGCTTTAGATAATGGCTTCCAGGCTTGCCTTATGGCGCCCACCGAAATTTTAGCGATTCAGCATTATAATGGTTTGGTGGAATTATGTAACGACCTCAACACAAATATTTATTTGCTTACTGGCTCTTCCAGAACCAAAGCGAGACGGGAAATCCACGAAAAACTGGAAAATGGCGGAATAGATATTCTTATTGGCACCCACGCTTTACTGGAAGATAAAGTAAAATTCAAAAATTTGGGGTTGGCCATTATTGACGAACAACACCGATTTGGAGTTGCGCAACGCTCTAAATTATGGCGAAAAAATAAAATACCACCACATATTTTGGTGATGACTGCCACCCCAATTCCCAGAACCCTGGCGATGAGCCTTTATGGAGATTTGGATATCTCTGTAATCGATGAGTTGCCGCCCGGGAGAAAACCAATTAAAACCGTGCACCGTTATGACGCTAACCGATTAAAGGTTTTCGCGTTTATAAGGGATGAGGTTAAAAAAGGGCGTCAGGTTTATGTGGTGTATCCGTTAATTCAGGAGTCTGAAAAAATGGACTATAAAGACCTTATGGATGGTTATGAGAGTATTGCCAGGGAATTTCCCGAGCAGCAAATATCTATATTACATGGTCAAATGAAATCGGCAGACAAAGATTATGAAATGGATAGGTTTGTGCGTGGGGAAACGCAAATTATGGTGGCTACAACCGTAATTGAAGTTGGTGTGAATGTTCCCAATGCCAGTGCGATGATAATAGAAAGTGCCGAGCGTTTTGGGCTTTCTCAATTGCACCAACTTAGAGGCCGTGTAGGTCGTGGGGCCGAACAGAGTTTCTGTATTTTAATGACAAGCCATAAATTGTCTAGCGATAGTAAAACCAGGCTGGAGACCATGACCGCCACCAACGACGGATTCGAAATTGCCGAAGTCGATCTCAAGTTACGTGGTCCCGGGGATATTATGGGAACGCAACAAAGTGGTGTGCTCAACCTTAAAATAGCCGATATTGTAAAAGATAATCAGATTTTAAAATTGGCTCGTTCCCATGCGATGCGGATTTTAAAAGAAGATCCCAAGCTCGCGCTCGATAAAAACAAGGTAATACGCTTTACTTATTCTCAAGTTGCTAAGCATAAAAATATCTGGAATTATATTAGTTGAGAGGTTATCTGGAAATTTTATTTTCTTTCTTCTGCCACGAATACACGAATATTTTTAGTTATTAGTGAATTCGTGGCAAAAAAAATGATTTTTTATCACAGTACTTCCTAAGACAGAAACCCAAATTAGCTTTAAAAATTAAAATTTGAAATTATGCCAAAACTATTCGTAATACTATATTTGCAAATTGAAAATACTAAAACATGAAAATTTCATATAACTGGCTTAAGCAATTTATAAAGCTTCCCGAAGCTCCTAAAGAAACGGGAGAATTACTTACAGATTTAGGTTTGGAGGTAGAAGGCTTACAAAGTTTTCAGAGTATAAAAGGTGGTCTGGAAGGCATCGTGGTAGGTCACGTGTTGGAATGCAAAAAACATCCCAATGCAGACAAGTTGCAACTTACCACTATAGACCTTGGGCATGGCGAGCAGGTTCAAATTGTTTGTGGAGCGCCAAATATCGCGACAGGACAAAAAGTTCCGGTAGCGACAATTGGTACTATTCTTTATGATGAAACCGGAAAAGAATGGCCCATAAAAAAGGGCAAAATAAGAGGAGAAACCAGTTATGGAATGATCTGTTCTGAACAAGAACTGGGATTAGGCCAAAGTCACGAGGGGATTATGGTGATGAAAGACGATCTTATCCCCGGAACCGCAGTGGCCGAAATTTTTAAAATTGAAAACGACCAGGTTTATGAGATTGGACTTACCCCAAACCGAGCCGATGCTATGAGCCATTGGGGCGTTGCCAGGGATATTAAAGCAGGATATACCCAACAAGGGAAAAACCTGGAACTTATCACTCCCTCGGTAAGCAGTTTTCATGTAGACAATAGAAGCTTAAAAATTCAGATTCAGGTAAAAGATTCTGCTTTGGCACCAAGATACTGCGGGGTTAGCATGTCTGGATTAAAAATTGAAGAATCTCCAAAATGGCTTCAGAACAGGCTAAAAGCAATTGGGATTGGTCCTAAAAACAACGTGGTAGATGCCACCAACTATGTGATGCACGAGTTGGGCCAGCCTTTGCACGCTTTTGATGCCGCAAAAATTTCCAGGAATGAAATTCACGTGAAAACCCTGGAGAAAGGCACTAAATTCACTACTCTGGATGAGGTAGAACGGGAGCTTCACGAAGAAGATATTATGATTTGTGATGCTGAAAAACCGCTTTGTATCGCAGGTATTTTTGGTGGCGCCAACAGCGGGGTAACAACAGCTACCACCCAAATATTTTTAGAAAGTGCCTATTTTAATCCTGTAAGTGTTAGGAAAACAGCCAAAAGGCACGGTTTAAAAACCGATGCTTCTTTTAGGTTTGAACGCGGCATCGATCCAAATATAACCGAATATGCCTTAAAACGCGCCGTGCTTTTAATTAAAGAAATTGCCGGGGGCGAAATTACCAGCGACATAGATGACCTTTATTTCAAGAAAATGGAAGACTTTCAGGTTTTTCTAACTTTTGATAAAGTGAATAAGCTTATTGGCGAAAACCTACAGGAGGAAACGATAAAATCTATTCTTGCCTCCCTGGAAATTAGGGTGAATAATATTACAGAAACAGGCATGGGACTCACTATTCCTGCCTATCGCGTAGATGTAAGACGCGAAGCCGATGTTATTGAAGAAATTTTAAGGGTTTACGGTTATAACAATATTGAATTTGGTGAAAAACTGAATGCTTCAGTAGCCAATTCTTCCAAATTTGAAGATTATAAACTTCAGAATTTAATTGCCAATCAATTAGCCGGCCAGGGCTTTTATGAGACTATGGCAAATTCATTAACTACATCTTTGTATTCTGAATTAAGCGAGCAACTTAATGAGTCTCAAGATGTAAAAATGCTGAATCCTTTAAGTCAGGATTTATCGGTTTTAAGACAATCTATGTTATTTTCCGGTTTGGAATCGGTGAGCTATAATATTAATAGAAAACGGAATAATTTAAAAATATTTGAATTCGGAAAAACCTATCACGATTTTAGTGGTAGCCGGGTGGAAAATAAACATCTTTCGCTTTTTATAAGTGGCAACCGAAAAACCAAAAATTGGAATGGTGGTGCAGAAAAAACAGACTTTTTCTTTTTAAAAGGTGTGATCACGGCTATTTTTGACAGATTAGGAATTGATGATTTAAAACCATCTGCAGTAAAATCTGATGTGTTTTCTGAAGGACTGGTTATGTATTCAGCAAAGCGTAATCTGGTTTCTTTTGGGGTTGTTCGTAAAAAAATATTGAAGCATTTTGATATTGACCAGGAAGTGCTTTATGCCGATTTTAACTGGGATGCTATGCTGGAAGTAATTAAAGCCAGAAAAGGTAACTTTAAGACTATTCCGAAATATCCTACAATACGAAGGGATTTTGCGCTCCTATTAAATAACAATGTGTCCTACGAAGAGATTGAACAAATCGCCATAAAGACCGAGAAAAAGTTATTGAAAGAAGTAGATCTTTTTGATGTATATCAAGGCGAAAACCTTCCGGAAGGCAAGAAAAGTTATGCGGTGAGTTTTATGTTTCAGGATGAAAACAAAACGCTTACCGATAAGCAAGTAGATAAGATGATGAAAAAGCTTCAGCAAAGCTTTGAAACTGAACTACAGGCAGAATTAAGGTAAGATAACGCCTGTATAAAATAAAATGGCTGTTTAAACTATAATCTAAACAGCCATTTTTTATCTTCAGCAAGCAGGAAATTTATGGAAATTCTTTAAAAATCTCATCCACATAATTTCTTAGGTCTTTTTCCATTCTACGAGAACCTATTTCTTCATTTGTCGTTCCGCGCCATAGAATTTCGTTAGATCTACGGTCTATAAAATCTATGACAATAGACTTTTCTTTATACGGAAATTGTTTAATAGCTTCATCGCCAGTTATACGCTGAATGGTAAAATAATTATCATAAGTATAGTCTTTATAATACGGCCCAATATGCAGGCCGGGGCGATAATAAGAAAAATTGGTATAAACGGGATTAGCGTTCACTGCTACTTTTTCATCAAACATAGTATGGATGTAAACCAATACATCTGGTTGCCGATTATCGATCGCAAAATCTTCTGCAGCCATATTATTGTTAATGGTAGCAATAAGCACCTCATAAATACGCTCATTATCATACTTTTTGCTCACAATAGTATCTTTATCGGGTAGATAAGAATAGGTGTTGTAATTCTTGAGTTTTTCAGCAGCTTCCTTAGAAATATCTTTTCCGGAACCACAGGAAATCATTAAAGCCCCCGTAATAAACAATGTTATTACTTGTTTTATTTTTTTCATAAAAGTCAATTTTCATCAAAATAACTGTTCCCTTAGAATTAAAAAAGTAATCCCTTAATTTTGGTATTTAATTAACAGGGAAACAGCCTAAAGAGACTAAAAATAGGAGGTTTCTGGAAATTAGTAGTATTTTATTTTTTTTATATGTTAAAATAAACGCATCTATCATAAATTTTGATTGCAGGAATCATCCTAATTCTTTAATTTAGTGTTAGATGCTAAAGAAAAAGACCATGAAGTTGAAGTTGCGACGTACGAATTTGGAGGTTAAGTTACATAACACCCGTAACAAAAGGATTCCCTCCAAAAATATAATGTCTCAGGTAGCCGAAATATTTGAAAGGGAAAGCGATAAAGAAAGCCTCATTTTAAATGAAATTAAAGAAGGCGGTGCAGGCACAAACAATTTTACCTTAGATTTTTTAGAAACCGATCGAATTTTCCACCTGTCAGATATAGAGAAGATTTGTGTGGATTACAGGTTGCGATTTTTGGATAGCAGTTATTTTAAAGGCGAAATTCCTTATGAAGCCATTTCAAAATTAAAAAGTTTAGAAAAGCAACACGAAATTGCAATTAAAGCCTATAAAATTGTAGCACCCGCCAAGCTATTTAAGCTGGAGAATGCAGATGATCCTTTATTATTGGCTCCTATGGGCAACGATTATTATTACTTAATTCACAAATGGGGCAACGACTTGCACCCATTAAGAAAACTTATGATGTGGCCTTTTAAAAACATTGAGAACTTTGTTATAGTGCTACTCTCATTAAGCTTTTTAATTGCATTGACAGTTCCCGACGGACTTTTTTCCCCGAAACAAACTACCTCGCAGTTTTTTCTAATCTTTTTCTTTATTTTTAAATGGATTGCAGGCTTATCTATTTTCTACGGCTTTAAAAAGGGTAAGAATTTTAGTTCGTCAATTTGGCAAAGTAAATATTATAACGCTTAAAGTATAATCGGTTATCGGTTCCCTGTTGTGAGTTCTCAGTCTGTCCAATTCGACTCGTCATTACGAAGTTGCAATCTTTTGTTTGGTGTTCGTTATTTAGTGTTTAGTGTTGTGAATCTCTTTTTTTGCTGTCTTTCCGAAAAACTTTGCGGGCTTTGCGTGAAAGAGCAGTTCTCGGTAGTCAGTTACCTGTCGCGGGTTGCGAATTCATCAGGTCTCGATTCTCAGTTGTGAGTTGCGGGTTCTAAGCCTGTCTAATTCGACTCGTTATTGCGAGGAGCGCAGCGACGTGGCAATCTTTCGTTTATTGTTTGGTGCTCGTTGTTTGGCGTTTGGTGTTCTTTGTTAACTTTTGATTGGTTAAGAATCGGGATTGCTGTCAGGTCTGTATAGGTCTGTATATCGAAAAGCGCCGGAACGTTAATTTCTATATAAAATCTAAGACAAGCTAAGCGGTTATTTGTATTTTAGAATTTGCTAAAAACATAAAAATATGAGTTCAGACGAAACATACGAAAGGGTCTATACTGGCTCCGAAACCAACGTGCAGTATTTGCAGGAGCTTTTCAATAAAGCTTCTATTTCTTCTCGAGTTAGAAACGATTTTGACTCGGGCTTAAGAAGTGGTTTTGGAGGAGGCCTGCGAGGCCAGGTACAACTATTTGTAATTAAAAGCCATTATGATGAAGCCTTAAATATTGCTAAAACCACCTTTCCAAAAGATTATACAGATGAATAACCTGCAAGGGGAAAAAGAAGGTAAACGAAACAAATGGTATTTGGTACTTGGTATCTTGTTTCTAGTTTACGGAAGCTACCGGCTCTATTCGCACCTAACCGCCGAAGAAACCGATAATTTTGGTTCGGTATTAGCGATAGGCT
>Ga0209414_1001287_pt1 | contig 11904 bp, 10 predicted proteins | sample LakVidmifraction_4_FD_181154 | JGI IMG/M metagenome (GOLD analysis project Ga0209414, IMG submission 181154) | Hypersaline microbial communities from Lake Vida, Antarctica - Brine Hole Two &gt;0.2 micron (SPAdes) (version 2) | ecosystem: Environmental > Aquatic > Non-marine Saline and Alkaline >... | reverse complement strand
AGATCCTAAATTTTTGTATGACACCAGTTGCATGGTTTCCAGAGAGATGGGAATGTTTGTGCAAGCCAATAAAGCTATCGTTGGTGCGAATGCCTTTGCGCATAGTTCGGGAATTCATCAAGACGGTGTGATCAAGCATCGTGAAACTTATGAAATTATAGATCCTGTAGAAGTTGGTGTCACCGAGTCGGCCATTGTGCTTACCGCCAGAAGTGGAAGAGCTGCCTTAGCTTTTAAAGCGAAGAAAATGGGATATGAATTAAGCAAGCTTCAATTGGATGAAGTTTATTCTGAATTTCTAAACTTTGCCGATGCCAGAAGATGCGTTGAAGACCACGATATTCACGAAATAATGCAAATTTCAGAAAGAAAAATAAGAGCAATAGCCTAATGAAACCAGCATGATGCTGGACGCAAAAAATGCTTATACATAACTTGTCTCCCGAATTTATTGCGGGAGGGAAATGATTATAAATCTGGGATGAATCCCCAGTATGAAATTGAATTTATAAATAGATGAAAAAAACTTTATTTGATAAAATATGGGATCGTCATGTGGTAGAATCTATCCCAAACGGTCCGGATATTTTATATATAGACAAGCACCTTATCCACGAAGTCACCAGTCCACAGGCTTTTAACGAGATAAAGGAACGGGATATTCCCGTTTTTAGATCAGATCAAATTGTGGCTACGGCCGATCATAATACCCCGACTCAAAATCAGCATTTACCGGTTAAAGACCTGTTGTCCAGAAAACAACTAAAAGAATTAACCCAAAATTGCGAAGAAAACAATATTACGCTTTATGGGTTGGGTCATCCATATAACGGGATTGTTCACGTGATGGCCCCCGAACTGGGAATTACCCAACCGGGAATGACTATGGTTTGCGGCGATAGCCACACCTCTACGCATGGCGCTTTTGGCACCATTGCTTTCGGAATTGGCACCAGCCAGGTTTCTCAGGCTTTTGCCAGCCAATGTTTACTGGTTGAAAAACCTAAAAAACTGCGGGTTAATGTAAACGGAAAACTTAAAAAAGGAGTGTTACCAAAAGATGTGATCCTTTATATTATTAGCAAACTGGGCACCAATTCGGGAACAGGCTATTTTTGTGAATATGCCGGTAATGTTTTTGAAGAAATGTCTATGGAAGGTCGTATGACTGTTTGCAATATGAGTATTGAAATGGGCGCCCGTGGCGGATTAATCGCTCCAGATGAAACTACTTTTAAATATGTAAAAGACAAAGAATTTGCGCCAAAAGGTGAGGAATTTGAGTCGAGAAAAGCTTTTTGGGAAACATTAAAAACCGATAAAGACGCTGAATTTGATAAAGAATTCAGCTTTGATGCTGAAGATATAGAACCCATGATTACCTACGGGACCAATCCCGGGATGGGTATTAAAATTACAGGAACGATTCCCATAGAAGGTGGAAAAAGCGACGCCAAAGCGCTGGCTTATATGGGCTTTAAACCAGGAGAATCACTATTAGAAAAAACCATCAACTGGATTTTTATTGGTAGTTGTACCAATTCCAGAATAGAGGATTTTCGCCAGGCTGCAGCCTATATTAAAGGCAAGCAAAAAGCAGCAAATGTAAACGCTTTAATTGTTCCGGGTTCTCGCCAGGTAGCTGCGCAAATTGAGGCTGAAGGTCTGCGGGAAGTTTTTGAAAATGCCGGGTTTACATTAAGACAACCTGGTTGTTCGGCTTGTTTGGCCATGAACGACGATAAAATCCCAGCGGGGGAATATTGCGTTTCTACCAGTAACAGGAATTTTGAAGGGAGACAGGGCCAGGGTTCAAGAACCATTTTGGCAAGCCCCTTAACGGTGGCAGCAACGGCTGTTTCAGGAAAATTAACCGACTTTACAAAACATTTAAATTAAGATGGAGAAGTTTATCACATTAACAGATACAGCGGTTCCTCTAGATATAGAAAACGTAGATACCGACCAGATTATTCCGGCGAGATTTTTAAAAGCGACCGATAAAGCGGGGTTTGGAGAAAATCTTTTTAGAGATTGGCGATTTAATAATAACGAAGAACCCGACCCAGAGTTCGCCTTGAATAAAGCTGAATATTCGGGTTCCATACTTGTTGCCGGCGATAATTTTGGCTGCGGTTCTAGTAGAGAGCACGCTGCCTGGGCACTAAAATCTTACGGTTTCAAAATAGTTGTTTCCAGTTATTTTGCCGATATCTTTAAAGGAAATGCCTTGAATAATGGCCTACTTCCGGTGCAGGTAAGTCCGAAGTTTTTAGAAATGCTTTTTGTTGAAATTACCAAAGACCCTTCCGTAGAAATCAAAGTAGATTTGGAAGCGCAGAAAATAGAAATTCCGCAGAAGAATATTTCGGAAAAATTTGATATCGATCCTTATAAAAAAACCTGTTTGCTTAATGGTTTTGATGATATTGATTTTCTGGTAAGTAAGCTGGATGCCATTAAAGAATTTGAAAAAAAGAATAAGCAAAAAACACAACCTGCCACACAGTTGTAGTTTTCGTTAAGCTGAACTTGTTTCAGTTTCTGAACATTTTAAAAACTGAATTTATTTCAGAAAAAATAAAACATAAGAAGAGAAAAAATGAAATTAAAAATAGCAGTTTTACCCGGAGACGGGATAGGTCCTGAGATAACGCAGCAATCAGTAAAAGTTTTAAAAGCTGTAGCAGATCGATTCGATCACCACTTTCAATTTGAAGACGCCTTGGTAGGAGCGGCAGCAATAGATTTATTGGATAGCCCGTTACCTGAAGCTACGCTGGAATTGTGTAAGAAATCTGATGCTGTGTTGTTTGGGGCTATTGGCCACCCAAAATACGATAACGATCCTGAAGCAAAAGTTAGACCCGAGCAGGGACTTTTGCAGTTAAGAAAAGAACTCGGACTTTTCGCAAATATAAGACCTGTTAAGGCTTATGATAAACTTATATCCCAGTCTCCTTTAAAAGCCGATCGAATTGAGGGAGCAGATATGGTGATTTATCGCGAACTTACCGGCGGCATTTATTTTGGTGAAAAATCTACGTCAGAAGATGGGCAAAGTGCAAGCGATTTATGCGTGTATTCGGTAGAAGAAATTACCCGCGTAGCCCACCTGGCATTTAAGGCAGCAGAGCAACGTTCAAAAAAATTAAGCCTTGTAGATAAAGCCAATGTTCTGGAAACTTCCAGATTATGGAGAAAAACCGTTACCGAGATTGGAAAAGACTATCCCCAGGTTAAACTGGACTTTCTTTTTGTAGATAACGCGGCTATGCAAATGATTTTAAACCCAACACAGTTTGATGTTATTTTAACCGAAAATATGTTTGGGGATATTTTATCTGATGAAGCGAGTGTTATTGGTGGAAGTATTGGTTTATTGGCCTCTGCTTCGGTTGGAAAGGATAATGCGATGTTTGAGCCTATTCACGGTTCTTATCCGCAGGCTACAGGGAAAGGAATTGCAAATCCCGTCGCTTCCATTTTATCTGCAGCAATGCTGTTGGAGCATTTCGGATTAACTGAAGAGGCTGAGGCTGTAAAAAAAGCGGTAGAATTAAGTATAAAATTAAATGTTTGCACTATAGACATTAATAAAGACAATCATTACACCACAGAAAAAGTAGGCGATTTCCTTGAAGGGCTTATCAGTGAAGTTGATAATATTAGCATCAATAACGAAAACCTAAACCTGGGACAAATGACTATTATTTAATTTCCGTCTATAAAGCCCGATAACGGCGTTACGCTCATTTTTGAAAACAGTCCCTTCGACTTTGCTCAGGACATCGCATTTACACCAGTAAACTCCTTGATTTTCAAAATTTCGCAAGCCTTGTTTTCGAACTTTATAGCTCAGACATATTTAAAATATTTACGATTATTATTTCTTCATTTATGTTTTGAACCTCTCACATTTCGTGTGGTTATGTGGGAGGTTTTTTTAATTATACTCGTCATTGCGAGGAACGAAGCAATCTGCAAATTTATAGACATACGTTGGCAGATTACTTCACTTCGTTGGCAGAATATCCAGACCTCACAGTTTTTGAAACTGTGAGGTCTAACTATTAAACCTCATTCTTCTTTTTTCTAATCTCATCCAATGCCAAATTATCTTTACTTCCTAAATGTGAATGTTTTTTATTGGCTCCAGCTTTATAACTCCCATCCTGAACCTGTTCTCCTATAATTTGGTAGGCTTCCCGGAATGATTTCCCCTGCAAAACCAAATCATTAATGCTATCTACGGTAAATAGGTATTTATATTTTTCGTCATCTAAATCTATTTCCTTTACCTCAATTTTAGCGATAGCATGAATAAATATTTCCAGGATCTCTTTTATATTTTCCACCGCATAAATACTGTTTTCTTTAATGAGTTGGTAATCCCGGTGGTAACCACTGGGTAGGTTATTGGTGATTAAGATCATCTCGTTGGCAATAGCCTGAAGTTTATTGCATTTCCCCCTAATTAATTCAAAAACATCGGGATTTTTTTTGTGTGGCATGATACTGGAGCCGGTGGTAAGCTCATCGGGAAAGCCTATAAACCCGAAGTTCTGACTCATATACAGACAAATATCCATAGCAAAACGGGAAAGCGTATTGGCCAGGGACGAAATATTCGCCGTCACCGTGCGTTCACATTTTCCGCGTCCTAATTGCGCAGCCACTACGTTATATTTTAAGTTTGAAAATCCCAATTCTTTAGTGGTGAATTCCCGGTCTATTGGAAAAGAAGAACCGTAACCTGCTGCCGATCCCAACGGATTCTGGTCTACTACTTTTAATCCGGCTTCCATAAGATAAAGATCATCGATCAATAATTCGGCATAGGCAGAAAACCATAAACCAAAACTCGACGGCATAGCTACTTGTAAATGCGTATAACCGGGAAGCAATTTTTCTTTGTGTTCCTCTGCCAAATCGATAAGTAAGTCGATCAAGTCTTTCGTCTTTCCCGAGATTTGTTGCAGATTTTCTTTAAAATAGAGCTGCATCGCTACCAAAACCTGATCGTTTCTGGACCTTGCGGTATGAATCTTTTTACCGGTATCACCCAAAGCTTTAGTCAGTTCAAATTCTATTTTAGAATGTACATCTTCAAAATCCTTCTCAATTTGAAAAGTACCTTGTTCTACTTGTTTCTGAAGTTTTAAAAGCTCCAGCTCAATAGTTTTTACTTCTTCTGAGGTTATTATGCCAACCTTCCCAAGCATCTTAGCATGGGCTTTGGAAGCCTGAATATCATATTCAACAAGATGCATATCCAAATCCCGATCGTTTCCAACCGTAAACTTTTCAATTTTTTCATCAATCGCCAATCCTTTTTCCCAAAGTTTCATAATTTTTGTTTTTCGTTTCTACCGCGAGACTCTCTGGCTTATAAAAACCCATGAAACTTGCAGTAATATTCCACATACCTACGAGATTTTAAAAACCTCGCAAGATTATTTTATTCCCCCTTTGGAGCCTGTCCCGAATTTACTTCGGGAGGTTAGGGGGCTAATAGTTTAATATATTTCTCAATCCCCTCTTCTATCTCTTTTACATAAATAAACTCATCTGCGGAATGCGACCTTGTAGAATCACCTGGCCCCAGTTTTAAAGATGGACATTTCAACATCGCCTGGTCTGAAAGCGTTGGAGAACCATAAGTTTCCATTCCGAGAGCAACTCCGGCTTTTACCAAATCATGATCTTCGGGGATTGACGACGAATTTAACCTTAGTGATCGCGCCTTTAATTCATCTACCGGGGCTTTTTCCTGTAGGATTTCATCTATTTCAGCATTAGTATAAGCATCGGTAACCCGAACATCTATCACTAAATCTACGTGGCCGGGCACCACGTTATGTTGACTTCCTGCATTAATTTGCGTCACGGTTAATTTCACTTCCCCCAAGGCGTCTGAAGATTTTTCAAACTTAAAATTCTCAAACCACTTCAAAGTTTCGGCTGTTTTATAGATCGCATTATTAGTATTGGGATGCGCCGCGTGAGAAGGGGTTCCTTTTACCTTAGCATCAAAAACAATAAGTCCTTTTTCTGCAATTGCAAGATTCATCAAGGTTGGCTCTCCCACAATAGCCACATCTATTTTTGGTATTTTAGGTAATAAAGCTGCAATTCCGTTTTTTCCGTTGATTTCTTCCTCGCCAGTTCCTGCAAAAACAATATTATATTTCAAATCTGGAACCTCATAATAATAGGTGAAAGTTGCCAAAAGCGACACCAAACACCCGCCGGCATCATTACTTCCCAAGCCATATAATTTTCCATCCTCCGTTACCGCTTCAAAAGGATTTCGGGTGTAAGCTGAATTTGGTCGCACCGTATCGTGATGGGAATTTAAAAGCAAGTTGGGTTTCTTCTCGTCAAAATGTTTATTTGTAGCCCAAACATTATTTAAATAGCGATGGCAGGGAATATCGTAGTTTTTAAACCAGGCTTCCAATAAGTTAGCGGTTTTATCTTCTTCTTTGGAAAAAGACTGGGTGCCAATCAGGTTTTCGAGTAAGTTGATCGCTTCTTTTTGAAGTTTTGAAATTTCCATTAGTTCATAATTTTAGTATGAATTGATCCTCCTTTTAAAAGTCTGAAGTCGCCCAGGAATATTTTTGAAACCCCATTTTCCAATGCTTCAAAAGAGTTGTGCAATTTTGGGAGCATCCCATCACTAATTACTTTTGCTTTAAGTAACTTCTTATATTTTAGCCTATCAATATTTTCAATTACAGACCGCTCATCTTCAGGATTTGACAACACTCCTTTTTTTTCAAAACAGAAAAACAATTCGGTTTTATAATTGGCACTCATCGCTTTTGCGATTTCCGCAGCTACAGAATCGCCATTGGTATTTAGTAAAAGTCCTTCTTTAGTACAGGAAATTGCAGAAAAAACCGGAATCATTTTCTGCTCTAAAAGAGAACTGATAAAAGCTGAATTTACCGTTTCTACATCTCCTACAAATCCAAAATCCACTTCCCTAACCGGACGTTTTTTAGAAAGAATGCTCATTCCATCGGCGCCGCAAAGTCCAATTCCATTTTCACCTTTGGCCTGAAGTTTGGCAACAATATTTTTGTTGATCAACCCACCATAAACCATGGTAATTACTTTAATGGAATTAGCATCAGTAATTCTTCGGCCTTCATGCATTTGTGTTTTATAGCCAAGTTTTTCGGCCATCTCTGTCGCCAGGTTCCCACCTCCATGCACTAAAATTTTTGGGCCTTCTAAGGCAGAAAAATCGTTTAGAAACTCAGTGAACTTCGCTTCATTCTCAATGAGCTTCCCTCCTATTTTTACGATTTTTAAGGTTGGTTTTGTCATAATTAAATTACTAAGCTTCCTTTTACCTCTATTTTATTGAATTAATAACGAAAATAAAATCGCATCGAGAAGTGCCATTCAGAACTTAAGCATTTCTATCAAAATCTTTCGTTTTAACAGTTTCTTCTAATATTTCTTTTAAGACTGCCTGCGCTGCAAAAGTCCGGTTTCCGGCCTGTTGGATTACCGCTGAATTCGAAGAATCCAAAACCTTATCGGCAATGACCATATTTCGTCTTACCGGCAAACAATGCATAACCCTGGCATTATTGGTATATTTCAGTTTTTCATTAGAAAACGTCCAGTTTTTATCTTCACTTAATTTTTGTCCGTAGTTTTCGTAGCTACTCCAGTTTTTAACATAGACAAAATCGGCATCTTTCAGCGCTTCTTCCTGATTGTGCAGTACCGGAATATTTTTTGTGACTTCAGGATTCAAATCATAGCCTTCGGGATTGGTAATCACAAAATCCATCTCCATTTTCTGCATTATTTCAGTAAAAGAGTTGGGAACACTTTGCGGTAAAGCTTTGGGATGTGGCGCCCAGGTTAAAACTACTTTGGGGTTGTTCTTCTTCTTCAATTCTATAATAGTTAAGGCATCGGTTAAAGCTTGTAAGGGATGTCCCGTAGCACTTTCCAAATTCACCACCGGCACCGTAGCATAATTTTTAAAGCTATTAAGTACTATTTCAGCTTCATCTTCCTGCTTGTCTTTTAATTCCGGAAAAGCCCTTACCGCAATAATATCGCAGTACTGGGAAAGTACGGCCGCAGCTTCTTTTATATGTTCAGCCTTATTGGAGTCCATAATGGCACCGTCTTCAAATTCTAAAGCCCAGCCATCGCTTCCCGCGTTCATCACCAAAACATCCATTCCCAATAATTTTGCAGCCTTTTCTGTACTTAAACGGGTACGTAAACTAGGATTAAAAAAAAGCATCCCCAGCGTTTTTCCTTTGCCTATCTCCAGGGCGGAAGTGGCTTTTTTAAGCTCTGAAGCTTCTGTTAATAAAGCTTGTAAATCTTCTATATCTGATAAATCTGTGTAATTCTTCATAATGTTATTTTTGGTCCTGCAAGGTTTCTAAAACCTTGTAGGTATATTGCGTTTTGAAACCTACAAGGTCTTGAAGACCTTGCAGGAATTACTCTCAATTTATAGCTATTTTCAAAGCTTTAAAAAAAGTATCAAAATGTTCCTTTTGAATAGTCAACGGGGGTAAAATCCGCAGTAATTTCTTATTTGCCGAAGCCCCGGTGAAAATCTGATGTTTAAACAAAAGTTCCTTTCGCAACTGGGCTATTTCAAAATCGAACTCCAAACCTATCATTAAACCCCGTCCTTTTACCTTTTTGATCTGCGGAATCTCCAGAGCTTCTGATTTTAAAAAGTCAAAAAGTTCGGTGGCATTTTGCATTAAATTTTCTCTCTGAATAACATCCAATACGGCAATTCCCGCAGCACAAGCCAAATGATTCCCGCCAAAAGTAGTTCCCAGCATTCCCGGCTTCGCTTTAATAATTTTATCGATTAAAACTCCGCCAATGGGAAAACCGTTCCCCATTCCTTTGGCTATGGAAATAAGATCTGGACGTATTCCGTGTTTCTGAAAAGCGAAAAAATCTCCGGTCCTTCCATATCCGGATTGCACTTCATCTGCAATTAACATAGCTCCATATTCTTTAGATAATTCCGAGGTTTTCTTGTAGAATTTGGTAGAAGCTTCATCGAGTCCACCAACGCCCTGGATAACTTCAAAAATAACCGCAGCCACATCTCCTTTCTTGAGCTCTTCTTCCAGGCCTGTAGCATCTTCAAAAGCTAATTTTGTCGTTTTATGGTTTTGATTGTAAGGCGCTTGCACATTTTTATTGTCGGTCACCGCTACAACTCCCGAAGTCCTTCCGTGGAAAGCTTTTTCAAAATAAATTACTCTATCTTTTCCGGTGTGAAAAGAAGCCACTTTCAAAGCATTTTCATTAGCTTCTGCTCCAGAATTACATAAAAATAGCTGATAATCTTTAACGCCAGCTACTTCCTCCAACTTTTCGGCCAACTTATTTTGCAAGGGATTTTTAACAGAATTGGAATAAAACCCGAGCTTTTTTAATTGATTAGAAATACCATTTACATAAGCTGGATGGGAGTGGCCTATAGAAATTACGGCGTGTCCTCCATAAAGATCTAAGTATTTGTTTTCTTCTTTATCAAAAATATATACGCCTTTCCCTTTTACGGGTGTAATATCATAAAGCGGATAAACATCAAATAATTCCATAGTTAGTTTGTTGTAATGGTATTTATTTTTTTAAATGAGGCCTGGATTCCCTTAATTAGTGAAGAACTTAAACCGTTGTGCTCCATCTCGTTTAAACCTTCAATTGTGCAGCCTCTTGGTGTGGTTACCTTATCAATTTCTTCTTCGGGATGTTTCCCAGATTCAATTAATAAACTGGCGGCGCCCAGGCAGGTTTGCATAGAGAGTTCCTGTGCTTCTTCGGCATCAAAACCAAGCTGTACCCCGCCCTGGGTAGTGGCACGAATAAGCCGCATCCAAAAAGCGATTCCGCTGGCACAAATTACTGTAGCCGCCTGCATTTTATTTTCAGGAATAACAATACTGGTTCCTAATCTATTGAAAATAGCTTCTGCAATGGCAATTCGTTTTTCGCCTTTTTCATTGCTACAAAGACAAGTCATGGATTTTCCTACTGCAATTGCCGTGTTGGGCATAGACCGAATGATAAACTGATCTTCTCCCACTATCGCTTCCATACTCGAAATTTTAAAGCCGGTAACCGTAGAAAGTAATACGTGTTTTTCGGTTAAATCCTCTTTAATCTCCTCCAGAATTCGCTCCATTTGGGTGGGTTGTACCGCAAAAATTAGGATATCAGCTTGCTGTACAGCTTCTCTATTATCTGTAGTTACCTTTACCTTTGAATATTCTTCGTATTCCTGAATTTCTTCAATTTTACGTCTAGTGAGGTATAGCGTGGTAAAAGCATTATTAACAATAAGTCCTTTCGCTATGGAAAGTCCTAAATTCCCGGCTCCGATAATGGCTATTTTCATGATTTTATTTTTTTTTCAGACCTCGCAGGTGAGGTCTAATTATATTTTTCAAAAATAATTTGCTTTTAATTTCAATCCCGCTGTTTCTTCAAAGCCAAACATCAAATTCATATTCTGAACGGCTTGTCCCGAGGCGCCTTTTAACAGGTTATCAATGATGCTAGTTATTAAAAGTTTATCACCAAATTTCTGTACCTGCAATAAACATTTGTTTGTATTTACTACCTGTTTAAGATGTAAATTTTCTTCCACTAAAAAAGTGAAAGTTGCATCCTTATATGTTTCCTTAAATATTTGTTTTGCTGCTTCCAGGCTTCCCGAAAATTTGGTATAAGTAGTCGCGTGAATTCCTCTTGAAAAATCTCCCCGATTTGGAATAAGGTTGATTTCCGGTAAACTATTATTTTGCAAATTCTTTACACTCTGGCCAATCTCATTTAAATGCTGATGTTCAAAAGCCTTGTAAGTAGAATAGTTATTATCCCGCCAGGTAAAATGTGTGGTGGCCGAAAGCGAGGTTCCAGCTCCGGTAGCACCAGTCACCGCGTTAATATGAACATCCTCTTTCAATAAACCCTCTTTTGCCAGAGGTAAAATAGCCAGGTTAATCGCAGTAGCAAAGCATCCCGGATTAGCAATAAAATCGGCTTTTTTTATTGCGTCTTTATAAAACTCAGGTAATCCATAGACAAAAGAATGCTCCCCTTCCATTCTATAATCGGTACTTAAATCTACGATTTTGGTCTTTTCTGAAAACTTATTTTCAGCAAGGAATTTTACTGAATTTCCGTGACCAAGACATAAAAAAACTACCTCTACTCCGGGATTAATCTCACCGCTAAATTGTAAATCTGTTTCGCCTAAAAGATCCTGATGCACACCGGCAACTGGTTTCCCGGGCTGAGAAGTACTAAACACAAAATCCAGTTTTACTTCGGGATGATTTAAGAGAATTCTAATAAGTTCCCCTGCCGTATAACCAGCTCCACCAATAATTCCTGCTTTGATCATTTTGCTTCTTTTACGTGTTGATAAACTTTCCCTGAATTTGAAAGTATTTTTATAAATCCTTTGGCATCATTGGCCGTCCAGGCTTTATTTTCTTCTCCATAATTTCCAAAACTATTATTCATTAAATCGTTTTTAGAAGTTATTCCATCCAGGGTAAACCGATAAGGATGAAGGCTTAGATAAACTGTTCCAGTCACCTGCTCTTGCGAACTTTCTAAAAAGGCTTCCAAATCCCGCATCACAGGATCTAGATAAAGACCTTCATGCAAATGCGTTCCATACCAATTAGCCATATAATCCTTATGTTGCAATTGCCATTTGCTCAGGCAATGTTTTTCCAACAAATGATGTGCTTTAATCGTGATTAAAGCAGCAGCAGCCTCAAAGCCAACCCTACCTTTTATACCAATAATTGTATCGCCTACGTGAATATCACGACCAATAGCATATTTTGAAGCGATAGTTTCAAGAAT
>Ga0209414_1001285_pt1 | contig 11923 bp, 3 predicted proteins | sample LakVidmifraction_4_FD_181154 | JGI IMG/M metagenome (GOLD analysis project Ga0209414, IMG submission 181154) | Hypersaline microbial communities from Lake Vida, Antarctica - Brine Hole Two &gt;0.2 micron (SPAdes) (version 2) | ecosystem: Environmental > Aquatic > Non-marine Saline and Alkaline >... | reverse complement strand
AGCTGTGTTACTAGGTTTCCTGATATTGAGCCAGTAAATGTATTTCCTATCAGCAAAGTTCTAACAGTGCTGGGAATACGCTCTGTTACAGTTTGGTCGAACTGTCTTAAAGAAGGATCATCTGATTGTCCGAATGAATTTTCTCTAAGATCCAAGTAGGTGATAACAGGAGAGAATCTTGTAAAGTCCTCAAAGTTAGTAATAATATTTCGATTCAACCTCAATTCTTGCAGTTGAGGAAGTTCGGCAGCAGGTAATTTTTTAATTCCAAGTCCGTTCAATGCTAGCGTCCTAATATTTGCAGGATTGTGATAAATTTCTACATTTTTCTGAGCAGTTCTGGTATCTTGATAGATGATGCTTGCAGTTAAAGTATTGGTACCGCCTAGGTTTTCAAAATCTCTGTTAAATGCAGCGTTATCCAAATTAACTATTCTTATACTTATTGCTCCTCGTTCAACTAGATTAACTGTGGTATTTAAGTTCCTGAAGAATCCTTCGATGATAAGAGGAATGCCTTTCATAGCGTAAAGAAGTATAGTGGAACCGTTAATGGTGGTCTCTATCGCGTGCGTTGGTACTTCGGAATCTTTAAACCTAACAGGCAGCGCCTCACTAACTAAATTTAGGTTATTAGTAGTTACAACTCCGCCTATTTCTAAGTCACCACCGTAGAAAATAGGTGACTGATCAGTGGCCGGAGAGTCTGGTGAACTCCAACTACTGACTCTGGAAGTAGATACCTCTGCATTCTTTACAATGTTCGTTCCGTCTTCTAGATATTTGTATTTTATAGAACTAGCTGCTAATACTCCGTTTACTGTTAGATTACCTCGAAGTTTTTGTTCAGTACCTGCAGACGAGTTAATAATACCCGAATACTGATTAACGTCACTGTTGAGTACTAGTATCGATCTCTGCAAACGAAAATCAAGGTTTGCTAGTGTTCTTAGGTCTGTTCTAGACACCCCGGTCTCTGCCGCAGAGTTCCGTATGATGTCTAGATCTTCTTTGCGTAACCCTAAATTTTCAATAGCAGCATCACGATCACTAATATCAGAGAAAGCTCGGTTTACGTTTAGACCAAATTGTATATCAGGACGTAGTGCCATTTTTATTCCTTTGTGTTTATGTTTATGTTTACTAAATTAATATTATTATTCTCAAGTGATCTAGCAGTTACAAACGTTGCCATTGTGTTTAACAATCCTGAAGAAATAGTAGTCCGGTCAGGCCCATAAATGCTAGTTAATGGCACTTCTGTGCCATTACCGGGAGATACATAAATTGTATCTTTTACTTTTGATGGACGAAGAGGCTGGGTAATGTTAGTTGCTACACTAGCAGATTCTAATAGTCTGTTTGATTGAAAGTTCTCAGCGGGAACTCCAGTCTGAGAACTTCCGCTAGATATCACGTTCAATTGGTCGTTAGCAATCCACTCCGGGCAAATAGAGTTAGTACTGTCTGAGAAATATTCAGTAACGGTTAAATTATTTACTTTTGCGCTATCTCGTAATCTTACTACGAGATAAAAAGGCTTTGGCTCGAAGCTAAATATTCTTCTTTTAATAAACTGCTTAGTGCTATCTATATTTAAGTTATTACGATCTTTAACTGTTACAGGGCTTAACCAGATTTTAAAGTTACTATCTTCTACCGAGTCTGCTATTTCTGTGTAATATCCCAACTGGCCCGTAGCGGCGTCTACGGTATATTCTATTACGTCAGAAATAAACCTAATACCACTAGATACAGCAGATGCACTAGTATTACCTATTCCAAACTCGCCTCCGATTAGATTAACACTACCGATTAATGATCGAGGTGCTGTTTCAAAAGTTAGAAAATTGCCAGGATTATTGTTATCGGGGTTTGTAGAGATATAGGTAACATTAAAATCAACTCGCGGTTCAATAATAAATCGCACGCTAGAACACCTGCCAGAATCTTCGCCCGGCGGATTGCGCAATCTATAATCAATATCCATCTTTACGCCGCGCCCGTCGAGATCTTCCTGTGTTTCAAAACCATCTCTATCTCTTGCTATTCCTCGTTGTGTAAATTCTTCATAGAGTAAATCTTCTAAACTAGCATCTATTAAAGTAATGCCGTCTTTTAAAGTAAACTTAATAACTTCTTCAAATCCGCCCGTGACTGTTTCTACTTGCTGCACCGACGGCTTATATTCTGTGATTCCTATCAAGAACTCTGCAAACTGGCCATCTGTATCTCTAACAGTGGGATTAAGAAAGTTAATGTCAAAAATTTCTCCTGTTAATGGATAGTCGGATGTAGCAATTGCATCAAAATTTGTAAATCTTACGTTGGTTAAGTCAATGTCAGCTACGTCAACAACTCCACCCGAGTTAACTTCTATAGGAAGAACTACATTTTGCCGTTTTGTATACCCACCTGTGATTCTTGCAATATCAGCTTCTAGTTCGTTCTTAAAAATTGTATAACTACCGAATAGACCTCTGTTAATAATTTTCGCATCGTCATCGCTTGGGAGAAAGATTGGGATACCTGTTGCTGTTCCGTCGGATTCATAAGCTGTAAATCCAGTAGCGTCTAATTCTTCACTAAGGTCGTTGTTGGTATAAAGAGCAAATGTCGTGCTGGATAGTACATTTAGGTAATACTCCGTTCCGTTTATTTCAGTCATGCCCAGTGCGTCTGTAATAACTACTTTTTGCCTGCTGAAATACCCGTGTGTTGAAGATACAGTAACCACTGCTGGAGATTCTTGGCTAACAGCAGTAACTAGTATAGGTGCATCATTAACTACTGAAATAGTCTGTCCGTTGTTAATAATTATGATACCTCTTGAGTTACCTGTTTGCTTTGCATGAAGCGAGGGTGCATAATGATGTCCAAAAGCTGGACAACCTTCAACTTCAACTATTTGTAACTCGGTAAGTTGATCAACTGATGAATTTAACGAAGTAAGATATATATTCTTTTTGTTTAATTTTTCTTGACCAACTGTATTTGATAGCACTTCCTTTGGAAGTATTCCTAATAGTGGAGTGTAGCTACTAGCGTTTACAATATTTTCTTCACTTGAGTAAGAGTAAATGCTACCTGAATCATCATCACCACCGTCAATATAGCAGCTTGCGCCATATTTGTATAAGAACTGGGGAGTTTTAAGATTAGAAGTATCAGAAATATTAAGTGAATACTTAAATTTAAAGTTAGGGTCTTGCAGGCAAGGTTGTCCCAGTTGATTTTCAACAACTAGTGTATGTAGTAGAACCCATCTTGCTCCGTCGTTGTTAGTAGGAATATAAGCAAAAAACTTGGCTCCGATAGCACCGTACCAGCCAAACTCTATTTTATACATGGTTACTCTTCTGGGGTTAACTAGGTAACCGCTAGCGCCGTTGCCGTCAATTGTGTCAGCATTGAATTTCTCTCTTGGGATAACTAATTCATAAAAACTAGTGTTGTTAATTGGCTCAGCTGACACTACTAGTTTTTGGTCTTCGACAAGCAGACCTTGGCGTGTAATAACTGAATCAGATAAAGGTATGACGCTTCTTCTAACAATACTAAGTGCTGCACCTCTTACTTGAAAAATATACTGGTCAGTTGGATTACCTATGCCCCACTCTATAATGTTATCCACACTTGCTTCGTCTGTAGAGCATTTAAAGCCAAAAGTAAATCCTGAAATGCGACCTGGCTGGTATCTGTAGAACTTTTTACTCTGTAATATGCCAAAGTATCTGCCTCCGGAGCCAGATCCGGGCAGCGTCACATCTGAACCAAATCCTGTTAAAAACTCAAGGTTTTTACCCGGATCTTTCGGATCATCTAGATTTCCGTCTCGCATATCGATCCATGTCAGTGTCCATGTTTCAATAGCAGCAAAGCTCAGATCGTCATTTAGTCTATAGGATACTTCGTTGCTTTCGACAGTTACGACCTCTGGATTTAAGAATTTGTCTCTAGCAAATGCCGGGTAATTGACTTTGTAGTCTTCAAACAATTGATTCCCCAGTCGTACAAATTTTACAAACCGTTCGTAAGTAATTTCGTTATAGTTGTCGTATCTAGGACCTTGCGCAAAAGTATAGTTAACCGGATACGCTTGGACTACAAGCGCCTGTTCGTTAGTTTCTTCAACTAATTGAGGACCATAATGACTACCGTAAAGACTGTTTCGACGAGTATACCATTCCCTTGGAGTATTTGTTGACGAAAATGAGAAAAATTCATATTCTTCAGGATTCAGACCGTAGGTGCTTACATCTGCGAACAAGCTAAGTTGTGTTTCTGCTCTAGGAATTCCCAGTAGAGATGTACTAACTTCTGATACTTCCGCAAATCGTTCTCTAATTTTAAGTGCAAGCAGCTTGGTATTGCTGGGAGTAATACTGGTTGCGTTTGCGGCGCTGGCGCCTGCTGCAAGCGGTACAGTTACTTCAGTAACAATTGGGTTGTTATTCTCGTCGCGTAGCGGAACACCTTGTACAATATCGTACAAGGGTTGTAGTGATGGTATACTTGTTGGCGGTACTCTGTTAAATCCTAGTTTTATTTGTGGCATAAATTATTGCTCTTCCCAAGTTAAACTAGCAGACATTAACAATAGTGGACTTCCTGTTTCTATTTCTCTTGATGCACTGGAAAGATACAATGTTTGTAGTTCATCTGTTAGAGGAAAAGAGATATACTCTTTGTTATAATCAAAATAAGCTCCGAGATCAAAATCTTGAGCTCCTGTTGATGTGTAATAGGAAGCAATTTCGATTCCTGTAGTAGGTATAGGAGTAGCAGATACTTGTGATATTCGAATTGAGCTTAGTCTTTCTTTTTCAAAAGCAGACTCAGTTGCTTGCACAGTGTTGCCTTGGCTATCAAATATTCCTTCCTTTAGGAAACTACTACCACTTGCTATAATAAGGTCGCCGTTGTATATTTCGTTAGGTGTAAACAATATATTATCATTTTGTTTCTCTAGTTTACCTAAAATACTAAGAGGTGCAGTAGCTCCTCTTAAGAATCCTCGAAAATAGCCGTAGACAAAATCACCGTTTTCTGATAAGTACAGATTATTGTTAACAGGCAATTCGTTAATTTCGTTAATGTCAATATCAGCTACAGTAGATAGATTGCCCACGGTTATTACATTAGTTTGAAACAGCGGTGTTTTGAGCAGGCTTAACTTGCCTGAACCGGTTCCGCTAGTGCCTATGCTTAGTCTAGTAGGGTATACTTGCACTCTATTTCTAACATCTACTTCTTCGCCAGAAGTAATAACTTTTTTAGTTTTAAGACCATAAATCTGTGTTGGTCTATCTACAATTATGTTAATTGAGCTTACACTGGTAATAACTTTGTTAAAGAATATAGTATTAGTACTAATATCTACCCATGTTACTTTTACGTTTTGATCCTGTGTGTTGCCTGTAATTACACTAGCGTTAATATAAAACGTGCTAATTGCTGGAGCACCATTTAGTCCAGTTACTACAGCTCTCGGCTCGTAAGGATCAGTTACGTTAGTGCTATTGATAGTAAACGCATATCTAGAACCGTACACTTCTGTCGGCACCTGTGAGCTGTGATTGTATATCCTTACTGTGCCTCTATCGCCGCCGTCGATGTAGTATGAAGCCCCGTATTTGACTATGTTTTCAGAATATGAGGAGTAGTTTGATGGCAGCCGATCAGCATTTAGTGGCCCTAATCTTGACTCCGAACCGCCTCCGTAGACAAGGTATGTAATTGGCAAAGTAGCATTACCTAGCGACGATATCTTAAGTTGGTTAGAACATCTCAAGTGGTGTACTCTAATCCATCGGGCTTGACCGTTGCCTACAGGAACATAGGCCAAGAATAACGCACCTACAGCACCGTACCATGAAAAGTCTATTTTCAACATAGTAACCTTGCTGAAGTCGTAATCCCAATTGGACTGTTGTTCTATCGCAAGCCCACCTTCTACAAAAAACTCACCTGCTTTTTTGTCGAGTACATTATCGGCGTATACTGCTCGACGTGATTCTCCGTTAAGGCTATCTCCTGAGAATCTTGATCTAGGAACTCTGAACTCGTATACAGAATAATATGTTTGGTCTACATGGTCTCTAACCCATGATTTGTACTTTAAGTTCACAGCATCTATCTGTGCTTTTAAGTCAGCAGCTGATACACTTGTATCAATTGCTGTATCGACTGCACCTCGAGTAAAGTCGTTTGCACCTGCTGGCAACACTCCTGATAACGTATACAAGTACGGAAACATGCCATCATATTTTGTGTCACCTTGAGCATACGCATTATCATAGTCATCCGGAAAAATAAAAGGTACAGGAGTTTCTATGTAATTTTTTGTTCCGGACGAAGTTATGACCACAGGATTAATAACTTCAGGAAAGTTACCGTCCATTGGGTCAACTAATGTCATAACATTTGCCTTGGTTCCTCGCACGTCATATACGTAGTAGGTTTTGCCGTCGATTAACCCTGCTGCATCGCCGTAATAGTTTACGTACTGGCTGATTATAACTGATCTACCCTGAGTAGTTACTGTGTTTGCACTAGTATCTACAGTGGCTATTGCTTTTTCTCTTGGCTTTAGCAGACTTGGATCATACAGTGCAGCATGAGTCATAATTAGACCGTCTCTCAGTATAACAACGTCGCCGAACTGCTCTGCTGAACCAAAGTTTACCACCGCAGTATACTCTTGGTCGTAATTGTCTATAGTGATATTAATAAGTGTTTGTAACTTAGTTCTCTGAGTTTCGGATAGATTAAATAGGTCTACTACACTTGCTATTTGTATCGAGCTACCGTTTGCACGAACAACGTTAACAGTACTCGAAGATGAAATCAACTGTTTTAGATATTCGGTACTTTCTTTCTCCTGTACTGCACCACCACTGCTAGTTTGACTATAAACTTGCAGTTCGTTGTTAGAATAGTACTTTTTTGCATTATAAACAGTTGCCGCGTTGCCGCCGTAAAGTAGATCTGTTGAATAAGCATTAATGGCAAATTTTACATCTCTTATACACTTGGCTATCAAAAATGCTTCGTATTCTGTTGCTGACAAATCTCTAACAGGACTGCTAGTGTCATAGACTATAGCTGACGACACTATGTATCCGAGATACTTGTTGTAGATAGAAAATATTGTTTCTATTTTTGGCCTATTATCGTAATTAATATTAGCGATAGTCGGTTGCGTACCGTTTACAGCATTAATTTGAATAGCAGATAGAATAGTAATCCTTGACGCAGCAGCAGTTTCATTCTCAAGGTTTAACAGTGAAACGATATTGTCTCTAAGATTAGTATGCTGTGTTTCTTCGTCGTTTTCTCCTAACAGTAGTGCAGTCCTATACGTAGTAGCGTTAACTGAAATATGCCCGTCGCCTCCATATTTCAGATCGTTTATGTATGCATCAATTACAAAGTCTAAGTCTCGTAAACATTTAGGATCAGTATTTGTTGCAGAATTAGCAATTAAGCTGGTTCGATTGACTCTAATCAAATCTCTTGCTGTAGAATAGGCACCTATGAGGCTGCGGTCGATGTCACTTGACTTACCGCCTAATCCTGTATCTTCAACCTGCTGTCCAGCGTTTGTTCCGAATGGCAAAGGATTGTACCTTATTATAGATTGCGTTCTTCGCACAACAGCAAACTGATCACCTTGACTAGTGTCTCTAGTTTCCCAGTAGTAACCGTCAAACTTATCAAATATTCCGTATTTTCTTATGGGCGGATTCTTATGAGGCGGTCGCGAGTTAATGTTACCTGTAGTAAAAGTACTCTTTATACCAAAGGTAGCAGATGATACACGACCAGGCTGGTATCTAAAGAATCTCTTAGAAGTAAGTATGGCAGTTTCATCAGCCGGCGCTTCTACTAGCGCGCCTGACTCCTCGGGTAGGTGACTTATACCCCAACCCTGAACTCCTGCAATACCAGCATACTGAGTTCGGCTGCCAGGTTGAACATAGGTCCTATCTAAGGGTGAAAAGCTCCATTCTGACGGGTTAACATCATATGTGTTAACGTCAGCAAATATGCCCAGCGCTACTTCAGACCGGGGAATACCAAGCAAAGAAAGAGCAACTTCTGATTGTATCTTGTTTTGCTCTTCGACTGGAATTGCATTCTGGTCGGTTGCAATTACCACCGGAATGGATTTTGCTGCTGGCTGCGGTCCTGGAGAAACTGGTGTAGTTCGTCCAACGTTAACCACGCTTGCGTTGTTGTTGATATTGTTTATACTACTCATTAGTTAATTTTTCCTTTCAGCACTAAAAATGTATTTTTAAGAGCAATCGATCCCGAGTTACCTGGGGAAGTAATTGTAAAATCGTATTGTATATCGATTCGGTTTGTTATGGTATTTATATTTACTATAACTCCGTCGGTCGTAGCTACTGTTGGAGTGGTGTTGTGATCGACTAACCTGACAACATCATTAGTAGAAAAGGATGCAGTATCACCGACAGGAATTCGGTAAACGTTGGCACCTCTATCTGTAGCAACCCCTGTGATGATGCTTAGTGGCACGTACTCAGTTTGAAATACTCTGTATATAAGTCCCAGTGTTTGCGAGTTGTTTTGATATAAGTTCTCGTAGTTTGCTCTTGACAACAAGTCATCTACTAGCGCTTCCTGGATGCGGAATTGCAATTCACCAACTTGGCCGTTTACACTGTTAATAAAAGATATGTAACTAGTTCCGCCGACAGTTTTACTATAGTCAGTTGCAATTACTTCTATGCCGTTGACCTTTCTAAGTTCGTTAATTGCCGATGAGAGGCTACCCTGGTTAGCATCAAGATTAAACAGTTCGCCTCCTTCTTGATACACCACTGCTGGAGATACGTAATCAACATCAGGTTGTAATGTAATGTTTACTGAATCGAATTCTGAATTAAGCACGTCAGGCCCCTGCAGGAATTCGCCTGCTGGTCCAACTATCACGTTAGGGTTTATTATAGAATTAATAATACCGAATGCGTATAGCCCTGATCCACAGTTGTTAATAATGTTGCTGGTTACAATTGATCTTTTTATTGAATTAACGTCAACGTATTTAGGAAAATTACTAAAATTATTCTGAGTTGCATTCATATTAGCTGCTTCTGTAGCTACATATGGCGAATAATCATACCGATATGAAAGTGTGCCGTCTTTAACACTGCATCTATTAAAGAATATATTAAAGGTAGCAACATCTTCATTGTAGAAGTAGGCTCCTCCACCTATAACATTTTCTAAAGTAACCCCTTCAAACCTTATGCCTTCACCAAAGGCATATATTGCATAGTTATTAAACAAGGATCGACTGTCGTCAGTTAGATATTGGTTCTGTGCATTACCATTAATAGTAATATCTGTTAATGAAAACGCTCTAACATTATTAGTTCCCTGAACCTGACTTTTTAGGATCATGTTAAAATTAGAATCTACCGAAGATGTCCACGGCATCTTAACTAATCTAGTGTTGCCGCTGCCTGCTAATGAAAACGCTGGAGGAATAGTTAACGAAGAAATATAGTATAATCTAGTTTTTAGCTCTAGTCTATCTATATTAAGGGAATCGTTTAAGTCTATAAGATTCTGTACCTGCTGAGTGTCATCTTTATAAACTACTGACGTTCCTCGACTATAAAAAGTATCGTCTACTGTAACTACGCTTGTTGTAAAATCAATTTCAGAAATACGAGTATCTAGCCAGCCGTATAAGCTGGCTTCGGGTGGGTTGAGAGGAAAATGTACTAGGCCGCTGGATTCAGAGTAAGCGTTGGTAAAGTCCTTTTTGCTCCAGTCCACTAGATCATAGTCGTAATAGTCTGTCCACGGAAGTGACGCGGTACTACTTCCGATACCCAATGATTCTAATACTGCTACTAGTCTGTGTGCTACCTGACTGCCTGCTTTTCGATATATCAAAATGCCAGTGTTTGCATCTTTCCTGGAGAACGTAAGTTGTATATTGTTTGCGTTGTTAAAGTTTACTATATCATCAACTCTTATATCTACTGATACCTCAGTCAATGCAGGGGAAACCTTTCCAGTTGTCAAGTCAAATTGTGCAATTCTATAAGAAAATGTCACTGTGTTATTTTCAGTAGCCTCAGAAAATCCTATTGCTTCTGCACTTAATGATAATCCTGCTGTAGTGTACGAATCTTGAGAGTTACTAGCACCAAAAATTCTAATATTATTATTCACTTTGAACTTATTGATATCAGTAGCAAAGGTCAATTTATCAGTTTGAGTTTCAACTAGTGAACTAGCGTTAACTACTGCGCTATTTTCAATAGCAGACGCACCGTTTATAATATCGCCAGTAACAACAAGGTCACCGTCAATAGAAACGCCGCCACTTACTGACAGCGCGCCAGATCCTACTGTGGTCAATTGCTCAGTTGAAGTAACTCTTAACACTGTAGCAGCGCCTAGAGTTAACTCTGCTGAACTTAGTGTAGCAGCTTGATAGCCTGCGGTTGTAAATACAAAGGTATCTTCGTCGTTACCCGGCTCTGTTTCTGTACTAAGAAACGTGTCTTGATCCTGATCTGTTATACTACCTAGTCCGATCCAGTCATCACCGTCATACCCTTCGAACGAGTTTTTAGTAGTGTTAAATCTAATGGTACCGGCACCAGCGCCAGCTGGCTGATTAGTGAAAGTAGGCCGATCAGTAGTCTCACCGGCTGGTGTCTTTAGGCCGCCGGTCCTGGTTATATCTATGTTAAGTCCGGCAATTACTAGTCGTTGTATCTCATCATTACCTAATATTATTTCGTCTGTATCATTGATTCCGAACTGTTCTGCAGATAGACCTAGTGTGATAAAATTATTACTGGAGTTTACGCTTACTAGCGTCTTTCCTTCGCCTGATTCGTCGAAATCGTCTGATGTTTTAATAAACAGATCGTCGTTAACAACTAGCTGGCCCTGAAGATCAATATCACCTGCTATTAAAGCAGTCCCTGGCAGGTTCAAATTCCCCTTAGTGAAAAAGCTCTCAGTTGGGGCTTGCTGAAAAGCCCCTTTATAGGATGCGAATATCTCAGTTCCGCCGTCAAAGCTAAAGAATTCAACAATTGTGTACACATCTGGAGAATCAATGAATAGTTCGAGCGGCCACGGTTCATCAAAACTTATATTTTGTGTGCCAGTTGATTGGAACTTGACTAGTCTCGATGATCCGTCACTTCTTAGTGCAACTTGTATAGCTCTGTATCGATCGGAGGTCGGCCAATTCACAAGTGTAAAGTTTATAGGAGTACCAAAAGGAGCATCAACAGCAGCATTAACTGTTATTGATTGGAATGCAGCGGCGGAAACATCAATTGCTATGTCGCTGTTTATATTTCCTAGGTTAACTGCCGTCTGTGTAGAGTTGAGAAAGTTAACATTTGAGATAGTGTTATTAAAAAAGTCAGAGTCTGTATCAGTCCTAGCAGCACCGTTTTGCAGGATCGCCAGTTCTTGATTTAGTCTCTGAAAGTTAAGGATAATAGATTCAAAGTTGTCTCTAAATCCTTTGCTGGGATTATCCTCTCCAGCTACAGGAAAAGTTTGATCAATAAATTCTAAGTTTATTCCGATTGACATTTGGCGTTCCATTGCTTGACGAACAAGTAACACCCGTTGTGGTATTCTAGCCCGGCGACATTATGTTTTTTGACGTGGTAATACATTGCTTTCATGCAATTATTTATCCTATATCAATGCCTGCCCGGATACACTAATCTTTTTAATAGACACAAAAAAAGCACCGAAGTGCTTTTTGCTTTCCTAAGTAGAAGGGTTACGATATTTTCGGAGTTGCGTTACAAACTATCCGCGTGACTTTTATTGTGTGATGCCATTAGTACTGTAACTGCATCCTCAGCCATTGCGTCCTCAATGTCAGCGTCAATATTAT
>Ga0209414_1001284_pt1 | contig 11925 bp, 11 predicted proteins | sample LakVidmifraction_4_FD_181154 | JGI IMG/M metagenome (GOLD analysis project Ga0209414, IMG submission 181154) | Hypersaline microbial communities from Lake Vida, Antarctica - Brine Hole Two &gt;0.2 micron (SPAdes) (version 2) | ecosystem: Environmental > Aquatic > Non-marine Saline and Alkaline >... | reverse complement strand
GGAAGCGGGGTGGCACAAACTTTTTCTTTCCTTGCCTCCAGCGTGTCCGGCCGTCTTGTCGAGCCGTAGACAGGAACTGCGAAGGCTGAAGTCTTGAAAAGCGACTGTGTCCTGCATAGCCGAAGGCGAAGCATGGAAGACTGAAGCAACTTAGACCTTAGAACGTAGAACTTAGAACTTTTTTGCCAAATATATCTCATAAACAAAAGAGTTGTTGCAAATACTGTAATAATTAGTTATGTTACATCTAATTACTGAGTGGTATTTCAGTAAATTCACCAATCAAAGGTGAAAAAAATCACCTTTGAAATTATTAACAAATACTAAAATTATTTACAAACAGGTATAATAATTGTTGTAACTTAGAATAGGAGGAAACAAATGGAAGTTTTCATCATCGTAGTCTTGATTGGTCTCATTCCCGCAGCTATCGCCAAGGGCAAAGGTCGTAGTTTTGTGTTTTGGTGGTTCCTTGGTGCTGCTCTGTTCATTGTAGCGTTTCCAGCGTCGCTCATTATCAAAGCAGACACTGCCGCCGTCGAACGCGCAAAGATGAGAGAGGGAATGAAGAAGTGTCCGTACTGTGCTGAAATGATCAAGCGTGAAGCTGCGGTGTGTAGGTACTGCGGTCGTGACCTCGCGAGAACAACGAAGAGTGCAGAGCAATCAAAGCGGAAGCAGATCCTAGTTCGACCAAAGCAAATTGTTACGCAACCACGACAACCGATTGCCCCACCCCCTGAAGAAACAATCGCTTGTCCGTTCTGCAACGTTGCCTTACGACTGTCATCAGTCAGCGTCGGACGCAACACCTGTCCGTCCTGCAAAGAAGAGTTCGAGGCAGAAGAATGAGAAGCCCAACATCCGAATCGACACGTATTCTCAAAAGCCGCGCTTCGCTTGCTTTTGAAAAACGGTCATTCAAGCGATCGGCAGCAACAAAGAAGGCACAATGAAACTAAATAAAAATATTACAACAAAAAGAACAAAAGAAAGATATGTATAAAGCATTTATATTGTTGATTGTGTGCACAACCCTAAATATCATAGCTGAACAAATTAATATTACTTCAAACATGCAGACAAACGATATTCTAAATTACAACTCTCAAAGGTATAACCTATGAAAATTGTGAAGTAAAACAAACATGGCCTACTGGTATCAAAATCTTTCACTCCAAAGGTATTCAGTTAATACCTTTTACGGGCTTATCTACTAAAAACCAAAAAAAATATGGATATAAAACCAACGAAGCAGAAAAAGACAACAACCTCAGGTATGATCTTATGGACGTTTTTAAAGCTATCAATTTTGTATTTAAATTTGACTTTATTAACTAATATTATGTTTTTATTTTCTAAAAATAAACTAGGAAATTAGCTATTGTTATTAAGGAAATTGTAATTCATGCTTTATAGTTTTTACATCTTTTTGAATCTTATTAAGTTGAAACTTTGTTGCCTGATTTTGCTGTTCTTGCCGTGCAACATCACGTCTAACACGATTAGCTGCAACAGCAGCATTTGCATCTGAAATGTTAGCGCCACTAGCAATCATTTTATGATATAAAATATAATCCTGCTTTTGTTCCCATCCCATACCTGTGGTTTCGTGGCCTAAGCGCTCATTAAGTAAATTTGCCTCTCTGATTTCTTTGTTGACAGGACGACTTGTAAGCTTACTTTGACCAGAACGGTCATCTATTGCATTAGCATTAACAGCCTTATGGTTCATGGTTATTTTCCTTTTAAATGCATGTTTTTCTGGTTCTGGAGTTTCTTTTTTCTGTTGTTTTGCTTGTTTTTTTTAATGCAACAGCTTCTCTGTAATCCCATGGTGCAATTGGTTTGGATGATTTCCAAAGTCCTCGTTTATTTTTCTTGGCAAGATCAGAAGCATCACAATATTCTTGTTCAGTAGAACAGTTCCAAGCATATCCATATTCTACCAGCGTCTTGTTTATATTCATACCTTTATCATCCGTAAGATATGCTAGCAAAACATCATCCTTATTTACAGGACACATAGAAAAGGTAATGTTTTTCTTTAAGGTTCCGTTTTTTAAAGCCTGTTTAGATTCCTTCCAAAATGGCTGACCCTTTTCTGGAGCATCCAGTCCCATTAATTTTATTGTCTGTTTTGATCCTGTTGCATCAATTGCAGCCACAGTATCGCCATCAATAATATCTACAACTCTTAAAACGTAAACTCCAGAGTTAGCCCAGAGACTAACAGTAGATAGTAGAAAATAAAACATAACTATTCTTTTCATTATTCTCACCCATATTTTAACTTTTATCTTTCTATTTAATTTATATAGATTGTGGATATCCCACAATACCTATAACCAATGACTGTATTAAATCTTGTTTTTACTGCGTCGCCTCATTACGATTGATGAATCAAATTCAAAATATCATCAATAGTATATTTATCCGCTTCCTCATCTTTTGGTAAAAATGAACTTGTCTTGTTATATTTCCCAAACCATGAGTTTTAGGAATCTTATTCATATTTTCCTTTCACATAACAATTATTATATCTGTTCGTAAAATAGCACTCAAACTATTTAATAGTATTTCACTAAGTTGTTTTAACTATATTATATATTTGCAGTTTTGTACATTTTTTTTTGATTTTTATATTAATGTTTTAAGAATCTTAATTGACAGAAATGACACAAAAAATAAAAAATCATTCATTCTACTGTCAACATTATTTTGTACATACCGTTGTTTTTGCCATTAAATCATGTAAGCTGGCTTTTCGAGTACCATATATTGGAAGCCAACCTACAAACAAAGTTATGGCACTTAATATTTTGGCAAAATAACGTACGTTGGCTTGGCTTAAATCTATAGGTTCATAATCTTCTGTTAATATTATTAGACCAATCCAATATTTGCCTGGTGTAGCTGCCATTTTTGAAAGTTCAAAGCAAACCTCATAAAGCCAAGATAAGACAAAGAATAATAAAGGTACATAGACCTTCATAATTTTCCTAATCAGCAAGCCGTCATAACCAGCAATGAATAATAGTCCCCAAAGCAGGAAAAGTATTAACATACCAATAGCGGTAAACACTGCGAAATCCAACATAAAAGCCTGGAGCCTCAATGAGAAACCTGGCATTTTTTCAGTTTGTTCTTCTATGTTTTCAGGATTAAACCGATTCGCGACCTCATCAATAGCCGGAAGTTGCAAGGTTTTATTGTCTTCCTGTTTGATCTTGACCCTTAATACTTTCTTTTCAGGTGGTTGTGAATCTTGCGATGACAAATGATGCTGAACCTCATTTGAACTATTAATAATATCCATCACAGGAATCCAAGTCTCACAATCTTCACTTGCAGTATAAAAATTATTTATTCTTTCTTCCTCATACATGCTTTTCAGTTCTGCAGCACTATATGGACCACGGCTTCTACCTCTCCACTTTATATAGTAATATGATATAGTCATCTTTTCCCCTTTCAAAGCTACTGAACAACTCCCTGAGATGGTCCTTGTTCTCTGTAACCAATCGGAATAAATTCTTGTGACATTTCCAATGGAATCCAATTATATGAAATTGACTTCTTAATTAGATTTCTTTTAAGTTTGTTAAAATCTTCAAACGAATCGGTATAAACCAGAAACATCAGATACTCTGAATCTGAGTTGATGTTTTGAAGCATATCGTGTATATGACCTCTTGTAGGAATATTATCTTCAATTCGTTCACCTTGTGCATTTTCAGAGAGTTGAATTACGAAAGTATCCGGCAGTTGCGAAAGTTTAAACATTGATTCGTCATGAGGTCTATTATCAGGAGTGTCTCCTGGTCTCATTTTTATTAAGGAATAATATTTGCCGTTTTTAATTATCACCAATATAGGTTCTTTTGAAACTTCTCGGGCTGAGGGAACACGAACCTGCAACTTATCTTTCTTTTTACTTTCATTTATTTCTGTACTAGCATTTTTCAGTTTTTCTTTCAAGACTTCATTGTCATTCTGCAGTTCTTGATTCTTGCTCTCAAATCGCTCGTTTTTATGTTTTTGTCTATTAATTTCTTTTATCAGTGTTGTTTTGAGTTCTTCGCTATATTGTGTTTTATTTGCACCAACAATATTTGAATATTTTTTTACATCGCCCAGAACTCTAATGTATTCATTGCTCAAAATTATTAATCTATATTGTTGTTGGGCAGTTACGGGTTCTGAAACATTCTGATTTTGTTTCTCAGGTTTGCCCATTTCTTTGGACAAAACAGCGAGTAAAATGGCAATAAGAACAATACCGCCAAACATATTGCATATTGTATCAAGCAATAGTTCTAAACTGCTCTCTCCATTATTGTTACATCGTCTCATTTAAACCTTTTGTTGATTTGTCAAATGTAATATTTTCATTAAGCGGATCCCAGCCAACGTTATAGCCTAGTTTCATCATTTTCTGCGTTAGGTCATATGAATATTTAACGGAGCTTGGTTTAATCATAAAAACTAGACAATAGACATCGCTATCAACCCTATTTTTGCAAAATTGAATGAAATCGTTTTTGTTTTCCAGTTTAAATTCATGAGTATCTTCTGCTGTAATTTTAATTGTTTTTGCATCACAAATAACAAGAATAGGTTTTTTGCTGTTCTCACCTGCAATCCAATCAATTTTATCATTTATCAGCTTTTGACTATCTATTGCTTTTTTTAGTTCAGCGACTTCTTTCTTCGTTTTCTGCTTCTTATCAGTAAGCTCATCATTTTTATCTTTGAGTTCTTCATACTTACTCAAAACATCTTCCAGCTCTTTGTTTAAATCGCTTATTATATATGACATATTAACATTAATTTGTTTTTCTATGGCTTGCTGCAACTGTTGTTTAGCCTCATGCAATTTTTGTTCTATAATCTCTATTTTCTGTGAAATGCTGACTTGAACATTGTTATCATTGTCATCATGCTCTTTTTGTTGATGACGGGACATCTCTATTGCGAACAATAATACCAATAGAATCATTATCCCGCAAACAGATGTAATAATGTCCTGAAAAGAAAACAACGATACAGGATTACTAGATTGTGCCCGTCTTGACATAATGACCAATCTCCTTTTTAATTTGCCGAACGGTCAATTGTTCTTAATCTGCTTATAATGTTTTTATGACAATATTCTTTGCATTGATCTAGAAACTGCTCTTCTTTTTTCCGCAGTGTTACCACAAGCAACTGAATACACAAGGCACAAACCAAGCCTTCTAGAGTTGTCTCAAACGCTGTTGACAAACCACCCGTAACAACAGTAAGACTGTTCGTCAATTCCTCTATTCCGCCAGCAGAAGATAAAACGCTACCAAATCCTCCAATTGATTGCGACAGACCCAAAACAGTACCGATAAATCCTAAGACAGGAATTCCCCAAATAAACCCGGCGATCAGAGTATAACTGGATTGCAATTCATCTTCATCCGTTTGTGCTTGAGATTCCAACATCGAAACTGCATCAGATATACGCCCGATGTTGTTTAGTGAAGCCAGGGCTCTGCTAACCCGGCAAAATAAAACAAAATTATCAACATTATCTGTCCGCTGTAGCAAATAATGAAGAAAATCCTTAGCGTTGCCTTCCGCTAAAACAAAATCCGGGTCACTTGGGAATATTTTAAGTTTGAAAGCCTTCTTCTGTGCGCATAGTTTTAAATATTTAAAAAAAATAATTGAACAACAGATGGATGAAAGCAGCAATATGAGAAATGGAATAATTATTGATGTTCGTTGAAGGAACATCTTGCTAATCAGTGTGTCGGGTATTAGAAATTTTATTATGCAGTAGAATATCCCTAAAACTAACATTGCTAGAACAATGGATGGCAGCAATTTTACGTCTGGATATTTTGCAGCTTTGAATCCCAAACGGGCTTCAACATCTATTTGATTAAAATATACTTCATTTATTTCGTTATTATTTTTCATTACTAATCCTATTATAATAATTGGTACTGTCAAAAAGCTTTATCTTTTCAGCCCTATTACATTTTGTTCTAAATAAAGGAGATACAGACAACTTTGTCTTTCCATTTTGTTTTTATATAACTTCAACTAATACCCAATTATTTATTTTAAAAATTTATATTTACCTAGTGTAGCATCTGATATCATCTTCAGAGTATATTCTGCATTGTTATTTTCAAATGCAATAGTATGAACTGGTATTCCTCTACCAACTAAATGTTCATTAAGAAAGTTGGCGGGCAACTCAAAATCACCATCAGTGAGAAAATATATTGCAGATGGTTCCAGTTCAATTGCGGCAATTAAAGATGAATCAGGCTTTGTGCCGCCTATGGTGTTAATACTTTCAATCCAAGAAAATGCATAGTTAATATTTGAAGTCGTCGTTTCTAATAAAGCCGGAGAAGAATTATCAGGCATTGGCATGGGTATTTTATTGTCTGAATAGAAAAAAACGTAGAAATAGCGTCGGTCTGCCTGAGAAAAGGTATGTGTACGCTCGGTGTTTCCACTTAGTGCATTAATACTCCTTTTCAATTCCTGCTTTGCTCTCGTAAGCTTTGTTCCATCCATACTCCCTGAACAATCTACTACATATACAAAAGAATTACCGACAGCTTTTACGCCCATGAAATCCCCATGCATGTTACCTGTTCCTGCACCTCCTCCTGTCCCACTTGTTCCTCCACTTGCTGAGACACTATTCGCCTTGTTTTTTTCATCTTTAGATGTTTGTCTACTTATATTGAAAGGAATTGCCAAAAGATTTGGCTTTTCTTCTTCCTTAACTTTCTTTTCTACCTTTTTACCCTTGTTTGTATTTTCTCCATCTTCGTTTGGAGCCTGTTTGTTTCCCGTTGAAACATTTCCATCAAACTTTCCTTCTCCATTGCCTTCTAGTGTTCCTTTATCTCCGCTTCCACCTGTGCCACCTCCTCCGCCTCCTCCAGACACAGAGTCTTGCGAATAAATTGTAACAAGCAACATAAAAGAAGCAGTTAGAAAAATAACGCCACATAAGAGAATTCTCCTACATAAATTTTCTCGCAGCAATAATATATTTTCTTTACTTCGCATTCGCAATATCCTTTACTTCACGAGGCCATACCATAGGAAGCTCGTCAATACCTATGCTCCGTTTAAACTTGCTTTCAGCTAAACTCCTTAAGGATGGTGTTGTTTTTGCTAAGAGTGATGCAGGTCCAAACAAAGGTTCACCTGGTACCAGTTCAAGCTCAAAAGTCTTTCCATCCCTAGAAGCTAAAACAGGAATCAGCATATCTCCACCATCTAACTCTGACCTCAAAACCCAGAATTCGCTTAAGTCGTTAAAGAACCTAACTATAGAAGAGTCTATTGGTGAAACAAAACCATACCACCTAGCACCTCTAACAGTACAAATATTTTCAAAAAGAGTTTCATTATTGTATTCCTCTTTTATGTCTACATCGGCAAATATGTTATTAAGTAACTCTTCTTCCTCTTTTGCCTCTTTTTTGAGAAGAGGATTTTTAACGCACAACCATGGCAAGTTAAACTTATTATCTGTTGCCTCTATAAATTCAACAATTTGGTTAGGAGTTCCTTCTCCAAATAAATCAGTTATTTTTTTTGCAAAATATTTAAGCATTCCCATTCTCAAATTCGGAAATTGTTCAAGTTTTTGTGTATCTTTTATTTCATTAAAATAATACAACAGATCATCAGGAGTCTTAAACTTTGAACTGTCATTAAGTTGCGCAATAAGCTCTTTAAAATATGTACAATGTGGTAAAAGCTCTGGTTTTTTATACTTTCTAGCATCAAGTTCTTTTTTTATAAAATACGGCATTGAGTCAGACGCCTTAGGTATATAACAATCTCCTTCATAATATATCAATACAGAAGTAGGATGCGCTTCATAATAATCACCTAATAAGAAAGCATACTCCCCACTACTATATTGCGAACGAAGAATGTAAAGTTCTACAAGATTCAAATCTTTTCCCCATACTTTAGAATCAACTATAATATCATCTTTTATTGAATCAAAAAGTTGAAATGACCTGATATATTTTTGATATATGGGGTACCATAAATAATTATCAGAATCAATACTTGTATTGTTCTTGGATCTTTTTTCATTTCCAAGCCCTTTCCATTCACACAAAAAGTCATAGTACTTTTCTTTTGATAATATTATTTCAAATTCCTTGTTTTTGTTAGACTCTGGAAACAGTTTTGTATAGTTATATAATTTCTTTAAATAATCGCGTTCATTCCTCACATCTTTAAATTGTGAACAGATTTCAGCACATTTAACAGATTGATTTATAATAAAATCAGCTTCTTTTAAAGCTTTTTCAGCTTTTTCAAAGCTGTCATATAGACTAAGTGTCATTGCTACCGAGCTAACTTCTTCTGCAGTATTAACATTTAACTTTAGGTTTATTTTTAATGTTTCAATACTATTCGTTATTTGTGCTAGATCCGTACATGATGAAAATATATTCCGCTTACACAAATACAAGAGTTCATTCAATCCTGATGTTTGTTCAACAATATTTCTCTCAATCTCAAAAATTCGCAAATTCCAAAAATTCTTTCTATCAGTTTCAAAATTTGTCAAGGTGTTACCATATGACTCATTGTTGCGCAAAACAGGATATTTTGTATGAATCATATGCAAATCTTTTAATATCCTCAAAAACTCATCATCTTTTAAATACTTTTCACTGGCAATGTTTTGAAGTTGCTCAACCTGATGCTCAAAATTATTTTTAGTATTAATAATTTCTTCTTCCAGCTCATTTCGTCTATCCAAGACTTTTTGGACTTCAGAGATGGAAAGAATTTTTTTCGCATAAGTACTCTCACGAAGCTGCTCTTCATATTCACGAAACTGATTTATATCCTTATGTTCAAAGACGGAAGTCAACTTATCTATATAAAACTGACTGTTTTTGACAACCTGCCAATTGTAATATAATATGGAACAGGATAAAATTACAAAAATAAAACAAGCAGCAATCGCACTGTTTCTAATTATCTTTTTATTTCGGGTTCTTTTTGTTAAAAAATTAATAATACTATCAACCTTTTCAACGGCAAGTTCAGGAGGCAGATTTACATTATAAAGTTGATCTAAATTAGTTTTAAAAATATAGTTATGCAACTTGATGAGTTCTTTAAGATTGTTGACTTCAGGCTCATTAGTCAACTCACTAAGACGTGCTATGGCATCACGCATATCTTCTGATTTTTCTCTTATATTCTGTTCTTCTCTGCACCATTCTTCAATACTTTTGATTTTTTTTATTGAATCGTGAGATGGAACAAGAAAGCCTTCATCAAGCAATCGAGTATGCTGTTCTAAAGACATCTTTGTTTTTTCATAATCATACGACGCATAGGACTCTTCCAATGCCTGAATAATAATTGATTCCATTGTAGCTGCATGCCTTGAACGAATTTGCTTAACACCCTTTTCTATTTCGCTCCTAACTTTTTCAACATCCTCTTTTTCCTGCCAATCTTCTAAAAGTTCTGAATACAAGCTTGACAGGTGTTTGAGCTTTTTGTTCATCAAATTGATTCGATAATTCTTGAGATGTTTTCCAGGGGTATTAGATTCTAGAATCACGTTAAGATCAAATTCATCAATACAGAAGTTGGAAGCATCCTTTAATATGAGTACTGAACCTTCTGAACTGTGAATTCTTTTTTCCAGTCTATCTTCGCCCGCAACCTCTTTTCTGTATTCTGAAATAATAGTTTGAAAATCTTTTCTTATAACTCCAAGCCGTCGCTTCTCAAAAGTTCCCAAATCCTGCTGATGATAGTCAACATCTGGTTGAACTTTTCTCAACCTTCGTAAGGAAGCAATACAACCTTGCAAATCCGGAGGACATTGAACAGCTGCTATTCTGTAGTTTCGTTCGATATCTGCTATCCCATCGGACTTTGTATATGCGTCATTTATCTTTCTGATTTGTTTTATATCTAAACTTCTGGGAACTGACAAACTGGCACTCTTAGCATATTCAAGCCACTGTTCTCTTTTTTCAAATTGTAATGCAACAATCATATCCAGCAAAGGGGGTGCAGTCTCGGACAAACGTACGGCTTCTGTATAGTGACCATTGTCCACATAACTCAGACACTCTTCAACACGCTTATGAATATCTGAGTATAATTTGCTATACTCTTCGGCTAGCCCCCCGATCGACATTCCCGTGGGAATAACTCCGGTTGAAATAAATTGCTCTATATCAATTGTTAAATTCTTTGCATTTTGTATTTCATTCATAATCTATCTCGTTAATATTCATTTTAAGTATAATTTGTTTTCTGTTCTTATCATATAGTTCTATGCTGTCGGGAATTACGACCCTTGCCGTCGCAGTTAGCATGTTTATATTAACTGATTTGCCACAAAGTTGATTGCCATTTATACTAAAATATATTCCCTTGCTGAACAACAAATTTGAAATGAAAAGAATAAAACCTGCTGCAAATAAAATGTTTTTATTTTTTTTCATAGTTGTATTCTAAATAGATGATTTTGAAGTTTTTATATTTTCAAAAACTTTAAGTTTCAATATAATAATTTGCGATCCATCATATGGATTATATATTATATCTATTATCATCGCCTCATTAAACAGATGGGAAATAAACCAATCTTTGTTTTGACGGAACAATTCTTCTGCTGATGCATTTATTGAAGCTGAGATTTCTTGCTGCATATCATCAGGTACTGTCTTGTCAATTTCACGAGGCTGGATTTTCAAAAACTCTTGAAACTCTGCCCCTGATTTTTCGTTAATTGATACAATATATTTTCTCACCTCTTCAATGGTCTTGGTGTTGGTATCAATTGTTTTTGTGATTTCCGCTAAAATTTCTTCAGACTTTTTCTTTTTGATGTGGACCTTTGAACTATTTATTATTTTCTGACTTTCTTTGTCTCTTTCGTCTTCTAGTTTCTTAACCTCATCTTCCTTATCTTTTAGTTTTTTTTGTAAGACTTTTCGGTCGCCTTCTAATTTTATTTTATGTTTTGAGGAGGCTTTTTTGATTCTCTTGTCAAGTAATGTGATTTCTGACTCATTTGTAGGTTTATAACCCTCGATATCTTTTTTTAGTTTGTCTATTTCTATGTTTGCGGTTTTTGCTTTCGTGTTAATTTTTTCTTGTAAACTTTTGTATTCCAGTGATTGGTCTCTTATCTTTGTTATAGTTCCAAGATCGTAAAGATTTATCTTATTAAGAAGATCGTTTCTTAATTTTGCAGTATTTTTAATATTAAAAATTTCATTAGGCGCAGAGCTAATAAGTTTATTTATATCATCTTCATTATATTCCCCTTTAAATTTATTACGAAATTCAGTGCGATTAGAAATATCCTTATTCTTTTTGAAACATATGGTATCGTTCTTGAATTCATTGAAAACCAATTCTATTCTTTTACCATCGTCTCCCTGAATTTCAGATTCCCACTTTAATTTTCCTGCTGCATTAAAAGAATCTTTAAATTTTTCTAAAGTTTTTGTTAAATTTTGAGATAATAATCTTAGCTCCATAGTATCACCACCATTGTTTTGTTCAATACCACAACGGATGAAAAAGTTTGTCCTTGTTTCTGGTATAATATAAATTTTATCAGCTTTATCTTTACCATTTTCAATATGCATTATGAGCGGTAGAGTTTCTTCTTCACCGGCTATGAAAGAAAGACCATTCGTTTGTGGAATGATTGTTGAAGAATCATTTTTGGAATCAAATATATAACTTACACTTTCTTGCGAAAAAGAAAGGCCGCTTTGCTTTGATATACTCAGTTTAGTTCCGTCATATGCGTAAAAAGATATATTTGTCTGCCCATCAAATGGATATTCAATTTTAATAGTAGCATCACTACTAGACATAACTTTATCTCTCGATTTGAAG
>Ga0209414_1001283_pt1 | contig 11928 bp, 11 predicted proteins | sample LakVidmifraction_4_FD_181154 | JGI IMG/M metagenome (GOLD analysis project Ga0209414, IMG submission 181154) | Hypersaline microbial communities from Lake Vida, Antarctica - Brine Hole Two &gt;0.2 micron (SPAdes) (version 2) | ecosystem: Environmental > Aquatic > Non-marine Saline and Alkaline >... | reverse complement strand
CAGCGGAGCTGTTCAATGTTAATAGCCATGTATGAAATGCATGGTTAAATTAATTATTAATAATAAACGACCCCGCTACCACTTTATGCGGTAGCAGAAAGTGGCGGCGGGGTCGAATTTAAAGAATTTAGGTTCCACCCACGGAAACAGTGGCAGAGCCGTAATTCGTAATTAATGTGTCCCTGCGAAGCTTTTCCCCAATTAACCACTAACCATTAACAATTATTATGTCCACTATCTCAAATCATTTTCGAATTTTCGCATTTAATAATATTCAGCAGCTCTTTTGCTGCCATTTCGGGATTATCTGCCGCCGTGACTGCTGTAACTAAAGCAATAATATTTGCGCCATGTTCTTTAAGTTCAGGAATATGATGTTTTTTAATTCCTCCCATCACAGTAAAAGGAACAGAAATTGTTTTAGAAATCTTATCCAGACCATCCAAACCCAAATATTCATCTTCCCAATTTTTGGTATTTGTGGGATATATTGGACCAATATTTAGATAAGAACAACCTTTATCTTCGGCAATTTGAGCTTCTCGAACATCATGTGTAGATGTTCCTATAATCATATGAGGAACAAGTCGCACGGCGACATCAACAGGCAAATCATCCTGTCCAAGATGAACTCCATCTGCCTCAACTGCCATAGCAACATCTAAATAATCATTAATAATAAGCAGAGCACCAAACTCTAATGTTCTTTTGCGTACTTCAACGGCCAAATTATAAAACTCACTCTTTGTTTTGTCCTTTTCTCTAAGTTGTATCAACTTGACACCCGCAGCTAATGCGCTGTCAACAATCTCAAGCGTACTACGTCCATTAGACATGACTTCTGAAGTAACAAAATACAATCCAGCACTTTTAAAGATCTTCATTCGTTGCTTTAATGTCATCTTTTTCCTTTTCCAGGTGCAAGCAATTTTTCAATCTCTTTTCTAAATTCACTTACATCTGCAAATCTTTTGTAAACAGAAGCAAAACGTACGTATGCAACTTCATCAACATCTTTTAATATATTCATCACAGACTGACCTATGGCGTCAGATGGAACCTCGTTATCAAACTTTGAGTCAAGATCATCAACAATTGCATCAAGAAACGTTTCAATGTCATCACCAGATATTGGTCTGTTTTCACAAGCTCTTTCAAGTCCCTTACGCAATTTGCTCCGAATAAACTCTTCTTTGGTTCCATCTCTTTTAACAACTTTCAGACCAAGTCTGACAATTTCCTCATATGTTGTAAAACGATATTCGCACTGTGTACACTCACGCCTTCTTCTGATTGCAGAATCACCTCTGACAGTTCTACTGTCAATAACTTTATCTTCAATATTTGAACATTTAGGACACTTCATAAAAACCTGACTTTTAAGTTATAAGAATGATCTTACCGCTGTTACAACATCTGCAACATTCTTTAATTCAACATATTTAATATGTTTTTTCTCATCAAAACTTGAAGTTAGTTTTTTCTGTTTATTGTATATAACTATAGGCATATTTTTGCATTTAGGCATCATATGAAGTGTGAAAATGATATCCTCTATTCCATCTATACCACCAGATGCCACAATAACGTCAGGCTCCCATAAAACAGCGCGTTCAAGCATCTCAGGACCATCTTTCACAACCGCAGCATGAGCTCTTTCGCCTTCAAAACTTTCTTCAAGCTTATCAATAAAGCTTGAATCAGTGTCAACAACTAGAACTCGCTTATCCTTCAAACTATTAGCAACAAGAATATCTTCCAAATCTGCAGCTTCATCACCACTTCTTAAAAATATAATACGACTGACTTCCATTAACAAATCTTCAGGACTGCATGGTTTGGCAATAAAACCATCCACTTCAATATTTGCAAAATATTCTGCCATATTTGCCTTTGCTGTCAAAACTAAAATAGGATATTTGGGCTTTCCAGCCTTATTTGATACTTCGTCAAGAAAACCAATTCCTCCCATACCAGGCATACTCATATCAAGAATAATAACATCCGGTATAAAAGATTTTAATTTTTCCAATCCTTGTTCCCCACTATTTGCTGTTACGACATTATAACCTTCAAATGACAAGAAGTCACCAAGTGTAATCAACAAACTCATATCATCATCAATTAATAGTATATCTTTTTTCTGCATTTATCCACCTTACTTTCTATTATTTAACTTGAAAATTGTAATCCTTTAATCAAAATTGTACTTTCCAACTTTTTGACAAACAACAGTTCATCGTCTGCATTTGCAATCCAAGGGATAGAAAATGACCTGATTAAATCTAATATTTTTTCTTCGTTCTCCGTGTGAAGCTTCCCAACAACAATTATTGGAACTCTCGATGTGGAGCGTTTCTTTTTCATAAAACTCATAAGAGAGTCTTGAGTAAAACTCAATTCAGTTAATTCTATAAGAACTGTATCATACTCATCAATATTAATATCATCAATAGTAACACCACTTTTACGTTCAAAACCATAATTATACTTTGTCAGAACATATTCTAGACGAGACTCCAAAGCATCATCCCTGCCAACAAACAAAACATTAATTTTGTCTGAAATAGGAAGCTCAACTGTTGCCGAAGTTCCACTTTTCGAATCATGTGGAGGACTGATAATTCGAATTGAACCTCCATGCATCTCAACAATTTCCTTAGAGATGGCAAGGCCTAAACCAGACCCAACAGGCTGCTCGCCAACAGTAACATATCTTTCTAAAACTTTATCAATATATTCTGGAGGAATTCCAATTCCTGTATCAGTCACATTTAAGCTCGCATACTTGATTCCATCTCTCTCTACTTCGTTGACCGTTGCAACAATTCTACCATAATCAGGAGTAAACTTTACTGCATTATTAATGAGATTAATGACAACTCGTTCAATCTTAGGTATATCCGCCAATACAAAAGAGCTATTTGAATATTCATGGTATTTCAACTCTATATGTTTCTGTTCAGCCTGAACTCTCAACGATTTAACAGATGATTCAACCAGTGAATTAAAAGTAATCTTTATTTTGTTAAGACTCAATGATTCGCTTTCCAGCTTACGTAAATCAAGAATATCATCAACAGTACTTTTCAAGCGTAAAGAATCACTCTTAAGCATAGTAAGATATTTTTTTATAGGTGCTGTTAATGGTCCGGTAACACCCCGCAGCATATTTTCAACAGCATATATCATTGATGTTAAAGGTGTTCTTAGTTCATGAGAAACATTGGAAATAAAAGCAGTCTTTGCCTCCGCATGATTTTCCAAACGTTTAACCGCATTTTCCAATGCAGTCTGTGCACTTTTTCTTACTGAAATATCTCTAATAAAAAAACATAAACATCTGTCACCCTGCAGTGATATAGCATTAACTGCAATTTCTGCGGGAAATGTGGACAGATCCTTTCTAACACAAAATCCCTCTATAAGAGTATATTTTTCACTATCAAGATTATGCCTGATATTTGCAAGCAGATTTTCACCTGCTCCTGCAATAATTTTCAGGACTCTTTTACCTAATATTTCGGATTTATCGTACTGTAAAAAATCTAAAGCTCTCTCATTAAATTCCTGAATCCTGCCTGTTCTATAATCGGTAACAAGAACAGCATCATAAATAGCCTGAAGCAAACCATCATAATCACAATTAGTGCAATACTCCACTCTAGCACCAGGAGTTCTTCTCTTCTTGATGGCACTTGATCTACTAGTCTCGGCAATATTAGATGCAATGCTTGGATCAACATCTATTCTCATCGTCTTTGAGGAAATATTCTTTACTTTCATTAAAAACCCATATAAAATCTCTTTAAATATTATTAAAGATTGTATTATGCATAAATTCCAACAAAATAACAACAAAAAACGTGGACGTTTTGCCCCAAGTCCTACAGGAGCTCTACATTTGGGAAATGCAAGAACATTTCTCTTAACATGGCTATCGATAAAAAGCCAAGGAGGAGAAATAGTTCTACGAATAGAAGACCTTGATCATCCAAAAGTAAAGCCTAATACAATTAAGGAAGCTGTTGATGATTTACAGTGGCTTGGCCTAACATGGGACGAAGGTTTTTCATCAGAAATACAACCATATAAACCATATATTCAAAGTCAAAGAACTCAAATATACAAAGAAGCATTAGAGAAACTAATCGAAAAAGATTTGGTATATCCATGTATCTGCAGCAGAAGAGAGATTGAAGAGTCTCAAAGTGCACCTCATGACGGGGAATCTCCAAAATATTTAGGAGAATGTAAAAACAGATTTAAGACTTGGGAAGAAGCTGAAAAAATCTTACCAGACAATAGAATACCAATATGGCGATTCAAAAGTAGTGATAAAGATATATGTTTTGACGACGGATTTATGGGTATAAACAAATTCAACAATGCACAACTTTTTGGAGATTTTGCAATTGCAAGACACCAATATGGCGCGGGATATATGTTGGCCGTTGTGGTTGATGATGCACTTATGGAAATAACAGAAGTAGTACGAGGAAATGATTTGCTTGATTCAACACCAAGACAGTTAGAAATATACAAAGCTCTTAATCTAAAAGCGCCAAGCTTCATTCATGTACCACTTGTAGTTGCTCCAGATGGAAGAAGACTTGCAAAAAGACATGGTGATACAAGAATTTCAACTCTTCGTAAAGCAGATAACTCACCAGAAAAAATTATAGGTCTGCTTGCCTACTGGTGTGGGTGGGCAGAATTTGGTGATGAATTAACAGCTCAAGAGTTAATTTCGAGATTTTCATGGAAAACCTTGAAACCAGAAAACGCTGTACTCACCAACGAAATCAAATCATACCTGAATATCGAGAAGTAGTTATTGATTTTTAGTTATTAGTCATTTTTCTGCGAGATGCTTCATCGCTTGGTACGCCAAGCACATAGTTCCCACCGTGTCCTGCGAAGCCTTTTGGCGAAGCATGGATTCCCATCATTCCCATCCCCGCTTGTACGGGCAGACCTATGTGTCTGCCCATTTCATAATTTTCAATTAAAAATCAAAATAATATTTAACTTTTTAATATTAATGATTTTCCTTTTTTGTTATAGTACATTTTTATTCATTGAATATATAATGTTTTTAAGGAAATCAATATGTCGTCAGCACTAAAAGTTAATAATGTTGTCAAAAACTTCGACGAAGTTCAGGCACTAAACGGAATTTCATTTGAGATCAAAAAAGGAGAACTGTTCTTCTTATTAGGTCCAAGCGGATGCGGAAAAACAACAATGCTTCGCATACTGGCTGGACTTGAAGAAGCCAATAGTGGTTCAATATACTTTTCTGGTGAGGATGTGAAAAATCTTCCTGCATATAAACGTGGTGCTCCAATGGTTTTTCAAAACTATGCTCTATGGCCACACATGACTGTATATGCAAATATTGCATTTGGCCTGCAGGAACAGAAAATAGCTAAGAAAGAGATTGAACAGAGAGTTAATGATATTTTAAAGCTTGTTAATCTGGAAGGTCTTGGTAGCAGAACCCCTGGTGAATTGTCCGGAGGCCAACAACAGCGAGTCGTTCTGGCCAGAGCTCTAGTACTAAATCCTGAAATCATACTTCTTGATGAACCATTATCAAATCTGGATGCCAAACTTAGACATGAAATGCGACACGAAATTGAAGAACTTCACAGAAACACTAACATAACCTTCATTTATGTGACACACGACCAGTTGGAAGCACTCTCTCTGGCAGATAGAATTGCAGTTATGGATAAAGGACAGATCATGTCCATTGGAAAACCTGCCGAATTATATCACAACCCTGATAATTATTTTTGTGCAACTTTTTTGGGAGAAGCTAACTTTGTTTCAGGTAAAGTAGTACAAATTGATAATGACAAAGTCATAGTTGATACTGAATATGGACAATGGACTGCAAATCGTAATAATCATAATCTTGCGGAGGGTGAAAATGTTGATTTACTGGTAAGACCTGAAAACATTGACATATGCCGTGATAACGACAACGATGGTTGCAACATTATAAAAGATTGCTTAACAGAAAAAGTCAGCATTAATGGATCTACCATTAGCATAAACGTAATCAAAAACGATAAAAAACTTAAAGTAATTGATCTCAATCGACTTCCTAGTACATCACATACAGGTGACACTGTAAATATGAAAATCAGATTTGAAAGAACAATCGTAATTAAGAAGGCAAAGTTATGAAAAGTAAGAATGTAGCAATATTTATAGGTGGTTTTATATTTTTAGTCATTTTATTGATGATACTTTTTTCCGGCAAGGGAATGTTAACTACCGGAGATGACTCAATAACTAGCTATGCTTACTCAATCGTAAATTTCCCAGCATCTTTTGTAAGTGACTGGAATAGATTTTCTCTTTTAGGGGGTACAGGACGTTTCACCCCCTTGATTCCAACATACTTTACTCGTTTAATATCAAATCCTTTTATGTCACACCTAAGTGGTTATTTTCTGAATGTACTTTTTGTATTTGTTGCAATGGTATATTTTTTAAGAGGCAAAAAGTTATCATGGGTTGCATGTGTTGGCGGAGGCATTGCCATGGCTCTATCCGGCTATTTCTTCACTCTGGTATCAGCAGGTCATCGAGGTATATTTCAGATGATGCCATGGGCTGTACTAATGTTTTCCACAATAGATAGGGGCTTCAGAAATAGAAAATTCTTCTACTTTGGAATAACCGCATTATGTCTTGCATGGGGATTTCCAAATCAACCTGATATTATGGGCATGTTTATATTAATACTGATGCCATATGCCATATTCAGACTGACACAAGAGTGGCGACTATCCAACGGTGACAACAAAAACCTTGTAATTGTTACACTTGTTGGTGCAATCTTTGCTGCATTAATCTTTGGACTGGTTGCATTCAAAACAGTTGATCAACTTATTAATGTCACAATGAAAGGTAGAGAAGAACAGCTAAATGAAGGTCCTTCAGCCCAGACAGCTGAACTAACTCCTGAACAGCTGAAACAGAAAAATTGGATTTTCTGTACAAATTGGAGTCTTCCTCCAACTGATGCAATTGAATTTATTGCTCCATTCATCTATGGAGTTGAGACTGGTAACAGAACATACCCATACTGGGGAAAGATTGGTCAGACTTACAAATGGGAAGAACACCGTCAAGGCCTTTTCAATCTAAGGCAACACACTGTCTATATTGGTGTAATTCAGCTTGTTTTTGCAATCTTTGCATCAGCAATGCTTGTATCTTATTATCGACGGAAAGAGAAACCGGAATCCTCTTTACTGTCAAACAGCAAGAATCGAGCAGAGCTATTATTCTGGCTCATCACATTTATAATTGTACTACTATTATCATTTGGTAGATACTTCCCTCTCTATAAGCTCTTTTATATGATTCCTGGTGTAAACAAGATTAGATGCCCTGTAAAGTTTCTGCATATATGTAACTTCGCTGTTTCAATTCTGTTTGCCTATGGTATAGACCTATTTGTCGAAAGCTTCAAAGAAAAGAAAAACAGATTCACAATAGTCTTTGGTTACGCATGTCTTATAGTTTCTGTTGTCATGATAATATTGGCAGCAACAACGCTTAAAAGCACTAGTTTTGTAGAACAACTTAACCAGATGGGTCTTGAGGGCATATCCGCAAATCTTATTAAAATCAGATCGTTTGGATTTTTCTTCGGGTTTATGACATTTGCATTCTGCGGAATACTTTTCCAACTAATATATTATGTTGACAACTCAAAGATAAAGAAATACCTGCCATATATCATAGTTTTAGCTGTTGGAATTGAAATGAGCGTTGTTGACAAATACTTTATAAATCGCCAACCACAAATGATGCCTCTGCTTGAAGAAAACTATTTTATAAAATCTATTAAGTCAGATGACTCTCTCTACAGAATCAGCTGCCCTACCCAAGAGCCGCCTTTCAACTACTGGAAACGTTTTACATTTCCTATTAATCTGATGAACGTAAGCGTGCCTGCTAACATAGACAACCTGCCGGAAGATTACAAAAACTTTTATCAGGCCGGTTTCAAAGATACAGCAAGATTATGGCAATTAACAAATACCAAATATATTATTGCTCCTAAAAAAGGCATAATGGAACTAATTAAATCTAATAAAGGGTTCAAACTACATACAACATTTGATGTAAACAACAACATGCAGGTAAGATCCCCAATGATTATAAATAATGGTCAATTTGCTGTTGCCAGATATGATAATGCTTTGCCTAGAGCTGCTGTATATTATAACTGGAAAACTATGCCAAGAGATAAGATGTTGAATGAATTGACCTCCAACTCCTGGAACCCGGAAAATGAGGTGCTCATTACAGAGGAAGTTGTTAAAAAGAATTCAACAGTTATACCTCCATCTCCTGCTGAGATTGTCAAATACAAACCAGATCAAATTGTAATAAAAGTAGATGCCAATCAAAATGGTATATTACTTCTTAATGATAAATTCGACTCAAGATGGAAAGCAAAGGTTGATGGAAAGCCAACAGAAATTTTCGCATGTAATTACATTATGAGAGGTGTTTCTGTTGATGCAGGCAAGCATACAATTACAATGACATACACCCCGTATATGAAAGCATTCCTTATGCAGCTACTTGGAATACTTATTGTACTTTGCTTTATAATCTATTCAAAACTCAAATGTAAAAAAAGAGAAACAATAGCAAAACAATAGCAGAACGATTAAGGAACGATAGCGGAACAATAGTTGAATGCGATGGACACTGCGCTTCGCTTGTTGCTTTAGGCGAGCTAAAGCCTCTCTCCCGTTGGTCGGGTTTCATAGCGTTGAATGCAACTTCGTTGCGTTTAATGGCTTCGCCGTGGAACTGTAGACGAGTCGCTTTGGCTTGGACAAAATAACGCGAAGATCTTCGTTGAAAATGATTGTTTAGGGCTGTAAGCCCGTAACATAATAGCCTGGGGCAACGCCATAGGTTTAGAAAACAAGCGAAGCTTATACCTGCCCACGGCAGTGTCTTTGCTAAAAACTAATAACAATTTCTGTGTACTGTAACTATGCACTATATACTTTTTCGTAGAAAACAAAACTTTAGAAAGAACTAATATTTTCAGAAAGAAAACTCATGGAATACTATACAAACATTTTAAATACAATTGGCAACACCCCACTACTCAAACTTGAAAAAATCTCTGATTTTCCAATCTTTGCAAAGGCAGAATTCTTAAACCCAGCCGGGAGCGTTAAAGATCGTGTTGCTAGGTATCTAATTGAGCAGGCGGAAAAACGAGGAGAGTTGAAGCCGGGAATGGTTATCGCAGAAGCAACATCCGGCAACACCGGAATTGGTGTCACTTTTGTTGGAGTTCATAAAGGATATAGAGTTATTATTGTTATGCCTGAAAACATGAGCGAAGAACGTAGAAAGATCATCAAGGCATTTGGCGGTGAATTAATATGTACACCAGCAGAAGAAAGTCTTAATGGTTGTCTTAAAAAACTTGAGGAATTAAAAAAGGAAATTCCTAATCTTTATATTCCCAATCAGTTTACGAATCCTGATAATCCGGAAATACATTATAAAACAACAGGTCCGGAAATCTGGCAGCAGATGGAAGGACAGGTGGATGCATTTGTCGCTGGTGTAGGTAGTGGAGGAACTCTAGCTGGCGTAGGAAAATTTCTTAAAGAAAAAAATCCAGATATACAGCTTATTGCAGTAGAACCTGCAAATGTATCCGCCCTACTTGGTCAAGAACCAGGTCTGCATAAAATCGAGGGTATTGGCGATGGATTTATTCCTGACGTATTAGATGTCTCTCTAATTGACGATGTAATAACGGTTACAGACGATGAAGCAATAAAGACAGCACAGCAGATTACGCTCAAAGAAGGGGCTCTAGTAGGAACTTCAGCAGGAGCTAACATCTGGGCAGCAATACAACTCGGAAAAAAAATAGGTAAAAACAAAAACATTGTCACAATTTTACCAGATCGAGCCGAAAGATACTTCAGCACAGCACTGATCTAGTGATACGTAGGGCATCCTGTTCAATTCATAAACAGCTTATTAACAAATTGTTAGACTGTGTTAACGGCGTTCTAAGTGCAAGGTTTTTGGCATCTTTTGCCTAAAAAGCTTGCAGATGAACTTTAAAATAAAGTTCATTCAATTTATGACTTTTTAATGCGATATTACGCAAACTCTTGCTTTGCAGCACTTTACCTGTTACTAACCATATTATCATCGTATAATTCTATTGTTTTCTTCAAAATTAAATGCGTTTTTTATACACCCTTATTGTGGCAAAAATAGGCTTTCATGTAAAGGTGTTTTTTTTTGTGGCTGATATTTTTGAACCTCCTATTCCCAGAAAACCTTTTCATTCACTTCGGGGCAGAGCCCCGAAGTGAATTCCTACTATGGTACTATACAGGGATGAAACTGTTTTACAAATCTAAAAAAGATATTGATGATATTCTCCTGATCAGTCGTTCTATCCGTTGTCCTGTATGTGGGCAGGTTGGTTTTATGAATAGGCACGGCTACCGAACAGGATATATTAACAACAAACGGGTAATACGCTGCTGGAGGCTTTATTGTGACCCAAGAGGTGGCGGGTGTGGTCATACTCCGTCTTTGAGGCTATGTGGTGTATTGCGGGGCAAATCATTTTCTGCCAAGATCCTCGGTCTGTTTATTGAAGCATTGGTTATGGGGTATTCAGTGAAAAGTGCTTGGGATTACTGCGGAGCTGTAGGAGACCTAATAACAGGAAGCAGGACTTTTCATTGGCTGAACTGTAATCAATGCAATATCAGAAGTGCTATATACGAAATGATTGATGTAAAAGACATGAACAGAAGTACACCTTCTTTTATTACATTACTCCAGTTGTTCTGTAAAACTTTCAAGGGATGCAATATTGCTGCTTTTCAACTTAAAACACAGAAAGATTTTGCCTTCCCATAACATAATTATAGGTGTATATTTATTGGGTCTATGAGTTAAATAATGTTCACAACCAGTTATGTCGTTGTACTCTGGTTTAGGTTCTTTGTTAGACTTCCCACATTGTTAAAAAGAGATAGAATCTCACAAATATACACAGAAAGGGATAAAATGAAGAGAAGCAATGTTTACATGAAGCTCCGAGTTCTCGGGGCAGTTGATACTGCGGAGGGTAATTCAGTTAAGAGTCGCATTCAGAAAGCAGCACAAGGGTCTTTTATGGATGAGGATGGGGTTAACCATGTCTTTACATGGCGAACCGTACAGACTTGGTACAGCTTATATAGGCAGCATGAGCCATCTGCATTAGAAAATCGCCCTCGAGCTGACAAGGGCAGACATAGAAAAGTTTCCCCGGAATACGTAAGGGAAGCTGTTGAAGAAGTATTACCAGAGTTCAGAAAAGAAAGGTATAACAAAACACAGATATATCGAAGATGTATTGAAACTGGTGCGTTAACAAAAAGTGACTGCTCATACACCCAGTACATGCGATTATGTCGTGAAATGGACATCCTTAAGCCTACAACAGAAACAAGTAATAAACGCAGGCTAGCTTTTTCAAAGATGTTCTCCAATCAGATGTGGCAGCTTGACACTATGTTTGGACCTCATATAACAATAGGTAAGAAAAAAGTTCAAACCAAACTAATTGCGTTTATTGATGATGCAAGCAGAAGTCTCGGTGTAGCTCCACAATGTTAGATGCACGATATCGTCGCGGGTATCTTCTGGTGGGTTCTTCACCCTATATTTGAAAGAGCTCTCGTCCAAAATCGGGTAGCCGACCGCCGGGTCGGTGGTCAGGCGGAACTGGCACGAGTCGGCGTTCCAGCCCTGCCCAGGATCGGTGCGCGGGTCGCGCATGTTCATCATCGGACTGGGATCGTTGACGTCCCCGCTCAGGTACAATGCCTCGGCGTCATACAT
>Ga0209414_1001282_pt1 | contig 11932 bp, 9 predicted proteins | sample LakVidmifraction_4_FD_181154 | JGI IMG/M metagenome (GOLD analysis project Ga0209414, IMG submission 181154) | Hypersaline microbial communities from Lake Vida, Antarctica - Brine Hole Two &gt;0.2 micron (SPAdes) (version 2) | ecosystem: Environmental > Aquatic > Non-marine Saline and Alkaline >... | reverse complement strand
TAAAGTGGTATTTCAGCTCATTTATTACACACAAAGCTTTTGGAATACCTATTATAAAAATATGTTATAACATACATCCATAGTATGATGACATCCCTATTTTGCTAATTTTTACCTTTTTGCATGAGAGCTGTTGACAGGCTAAAAAAACTGCGTATAATACGCCATCATCATCTAGGCTATATTTAATAGTTAGTTGATAGATTAGCGGGAATAGCTCAGTGGTAGAGCATAACCTTGCCAAGGTTGGGGTCGAGAGTTCGAATCTCTTTTCCCGCTCCAAATATTAAGAAAGCCTCACTTCACAGTGAGGCTTTTTTTTGTCTAATTTTCGGGGGTTATAGAGAAATTCTCGAGATATATTTTTGAATATAGTTAAGCTTATCTACTCAGTCAAAAAGCTCATTTTCGGTGCGGTGCCCATTTGGTGCCCAAACCGTGCCCTGCCATAAAACTGCGTATACGTATTTGACCACAACCTAGCCTTTTTTAGTCAAAAAGTCATCATGACACCTAACCTCGTGAACTTGGCACTATGCTCATTTTTGAACCCAACCTCAATTCAGCAAAAATCAATTAAAGTTACAAGGTTAAAATACATTTCATTCCTTTAAAAAATTGTGGCATCCGTATTTATAATAATAATACCTAAAATTAATCTTTGTCTTAAAAGAGACCCCAACTTATTATTCGAAGCAAATCTCTGCAAGTAAGTGCTTTCTCTACACTAGCTTTATATTAGGTAGCAGCTCCATATCAGAGACTATTCTCAATAGTCTCTTTATCTCTCGTCTGAAGAATCCTGTTTAGAAATTTCATCTGGAACATACTTCAAAATATCCCCTGGCGTTACCTTTAATACTTCGCACAACTTGCTTAGAGTATCAAATTCTATGCGAGTAGTTTCGTCGTTATAAATTCTATGCAATGTTGATTTACTAATATCTGTCGTTCTAACTAAGTCTGCTACTCGCAACCTTCTTTCTGCTAAAAGAACTGGTAAGTTACACAAAATCACAATAAATTCCTTATTGGTAAGTAAAAAGTACTTGCCAATGACTACTTTTCTGTTAATATAGTACTCGTTGGCAACAACAAAGTGTTTATCAAAAAATATTTAATACTGACTGGAGAACCATTATGTCACAGACTTATCTCACTACTCAAGAATTAGCGGACCGTATCAAATACGACGCACGTACTATCCGCAATCAAATGAAAGACACTGTTTTGATTGAAAACATTCACTACATCCGTCCTTTTGGCGGTCGTAAGATTTTATATGTCTGGGAGCGTATCGAAGAGGATATGTGTAAGCCAGTTATGAGTGCCATCAACGGTATGGCTTTACAGTAAGTTTTATTTAAACAAGGAGATTAACAATGGCATCAGTAAGAGCAAGGCGTGGCAAACTATTCATAGATTTCACATATATGAATATTCGTTGCCGTGAGACAACAAACTTCCCTGATAGTCCAGCAAACGTTAAAAAGCTGGCTTTAGTAGCAAAAAAAATGGAAGCAGAAATAACCCTAGGCATCTTCGACTATGGCGCTTACTTTCCGAAGAGTACGCGTTTAAAAGAGATGACAGCACTGGCTGATAGAGCGGAAGCTTGTATCAGTCGCAATCCCACCTTTCGGCAGTTTGTCGATATTTGGTATGAGGAGAAGAAGATTGAATGGCGGCCGAGCTATCGGCAAAAGACGCAGATTATTTTAAATAAGTATTTGTTACCTGAGTTTGGTGGTAAAGCGGTACATGCGATAAAAAAACCAGACTTACTGACCTTCCGTAGCTCCCTCGCCAAAGTTCGTTACGGTAAAGATGGTCAGTCAAGTCTGTCAGTAGCACGGATCAACCAGATCATGATACTACTTCGTATGATACTAGAAAAAGCATCAGATCGCCATGAGTTTGAGATGCCTTATAAAAATATTAAGAATCTCAAACAAGCTCGTCCGGATGTCAGTCCTTTTACATTAGATGAGGTATGGCTGATTTTAAAGCATGTTCGTGCGGACTATAAGCCCTATTACACCATTCGCTTCTTTACAGGAATGCGTACCAGTGAGATTGACGGGCTTAAGTGGGACTGTATTAACTTTGATCGGCGTGAGATCAGTATCCGTGGTGCGTTAGTAAACGGTGAGATGGGTCCGACGAAGACGTTAGGCTCACAGCGTGATATTGCGATGTCGCAGTTAGTTTACGATGCGTTATTGGAGCAGAAGACGCGCACCTTTGGTAAGTCAGAGTTTATCTTCTGCAATTCACAAGGCAATCCGATGGAGTATCGCAATGTGAACAGGCGGGTATGGAAGCCTACGCTTGCCCTACTCGGCCTCAAACACCGGCGGGCTTATCAAACTCGGCATACCGCAGCGACGCTTTGGCTCGCTGCTGGTGAGAACCCTGAGTGGATTGCACGGCAGATGGGTCACAGTAGTACAGAGATGCTGTTTCGGGTGTATAGCCGCTACGTACCTGATATTACCCGTCAAGATGGCTCAGCAATGGATAACTTGCTCTTAGCAAGCAAGGAGAAGTTAGCAAGTACGTCGAATAGCTCTAGAGCCGATGGACTGATTGCTAATGCACAGACTGACAAGGAGATGTCACAATGAAAATTATTAATTATGAGCAGCTGTTTGGTGAGTTTAAACCTGATAGTGCTATCAGTGAGGACGCGAACAACATTGCCAATACACTGATTTGTGAGCTGGGTATTCAACAGGGATCTAATCTAGCACGCTTCTTATGCGTTAAGACATGCTTTGATAATCATATGGCGATGCGGGTCTGGGTACAAAGACGACTAGATGCTCAAGACGGCTACCTTGTCGATGAAATGGGCAGTCAGCTGCAGAGCGAATTTTATGAATTACTACCACAGCTTGGCTGTGACTACTAATAAGGAGACATATCATGAGTCTTAAACTTCAACCGCATCTGACACAAAACGCTATAGATTTAAAACTATGTGAGGACTACTGGGCATACGATAACAATGGTGGATACGTTAAGCACGTAAAAGCGCTTTGTGAGAAATATGAGATCAGTGCTTCAGTACTGTTTGAGACGATTGCTCAGTGTTATACCTACTTGGACGATGTTGTATGTGAGTGCTGCGGAAGTGCTTGTCCGATTGAGGTACCTGCGGATATTCCTTACATGCGATCAAAAGACAGTTGGTTTTGCGCTATGTGTGAGAATGCTTTGTGGCGATAACATAGTGTTGGTAAGTGAATATCTAAAGCGTCAAAAAGCCAAGTAACTTAAAGTTGTTTGGCTTTTTAGCTTGCACTACTTCTTAGGTATTGTCCAAGTTCATTTTGCTCCTACATATATCTAGTCAGTGGCATCAAAATTCAATAAACCACTATAATTATATTTCCCGTCTTTAGTAGTTAGTAGTCTCGCTAGGCATAGTGCCTGCCAGCCATAAAAAAACGCCCCACTCCTGGAGCGTTTTCGCAAATAACTGCTGTTAGTTATATATTTTTGATGCTATCTCTAATGGGAAGCTTGGTGATTTAATGATAGCGCTAATCAAAGAACTATCTTTATCGCCATATGTTTCGACATTATTATCTGAATCTTTAGTAACCACTAGCATGTGATTGTTATAGCTTTCATAGGCTACATATACAGTTAACTGAGTGTCTTTATAATATTTATTTTTTTGCCAAAAATAGGTTGCTAAGGTACCGTTAATAACATTACTTGCATCCAGTCCTTCGCCCATATCAAAATCATCTATTTTCAAATTTAGCTTATTGAGAAAAACCTCATTAAACCTAGTTCTAAATAGCGAATCGTTCTCGTATAAGTCGTAACCTGAATAAGAAATACCTTCTGCTGCTATACGGTTCTGAACTTTATTGGTTGCAAGCTGCTTTGCTGTAAAACGATGCTTTTCTTTTATATTCGAAGAGTCAGGGTTATACATCTCTGACAGATTGCTTCTTAATAATAAAGCCAACTCACCTCTGCTATCATCTTTTTGCACAACCACTTCATAATCATCACATAGATAAGTATATTGCCTTTGACTACTATCTGCTACCCAAAGCTTACTAGGAATACCCGTCTTACTTATTAATACATCCTTTTCTTTATTTATATTATCTGTGATAGAAGCGCCCATTATTGCGAATGATGTTATTTCTTTCTTATCAACATTAAATGATATATGACTGACAGTAAAATCATCTAATCCCTTAATAGGTTTATAGATAATTTCGAAATCCCCTTGTTTGTCTATAGCTTCTAATCTCCCTTCCCTACTGTCACTTTCCTCATCAAAACTACTTAATATCTTAACTCCTTTATGAGCAGATGAAAACTCAGCAAGTGTCTGAGTGGGCCATATACCAAGGAACCCCAGGCTTTCAGGCGGTACAACACATGCAGCACCCCAGCTAAGAGATGGCATCATAAGTAGTACCAGTAGTTTTTTCAGCATGTTTTTACCTATTGTGATTATTTTATTGCACACCCAATGCTTTATAAACGGCATCGACTGGGTCCGCATAAAAGCTGATCTGAAACTTCGAAAAAAGCTCTGATGGTACAGTTGGTATATCTGAAGCAGATGCCATTGGTAGGAGTACTTTTTTAGCCCCACTGTCCATTGCTAGTTGTAAACTTTCAGCTAAATTCTGCACCGGGTTAATCACACCACCAAGTGTCATTTCACCTAGAACTACCATCTGCTCTTGTATTGACCTTCCCATTAGAATAGAACAAAAAGCAATTAAGGAAGCCAGTGATGACTTAGTATTTGGCCCAGTATTATGGAGTTCAACAACATGCAAATGAAACTCATACTCAGAGAATTTTGATGACGCGCTAATACGCTTTAAATTTCCTTTGAAATAGTCAAAACCAATACGTATAGCCTCTTTTGCAGCTGTATTAGAGCCCAAGCCGGATACGGAATGTTTACCCGAACCTGGCATCATTTGGGTCTCATAGCGGTAAAGCCCTAACTTGTCAGCACTCCCTTGAGTGACTAAGTGTACGACGCCCGGTCTAGGTATTCCCTCAGCAATTAATTTACTGCCTCCTTGTTCAGGCACGTTTACAAAGAACTCTTCTAAAGACTCATTATCAATATAGCTAAAGTGAACGTCAAAAAACTCCATACCACCTAGTTTTTTTAACTGTTCTTTGATACGACGTCTCGACTCTAAAGCATAAACCAAACAATCACGCACATCATCTTTTGTGTACTTACTATCAGGATGCAAAAGCTTTAGTAGCCCTGAAACTGTACGTTTTACAGCGATAACATCGCGTTGGTTGAGATTGTTACCTAACTTAAAAAACTTATCAATCGCATCGGAAAACCCATACTTACGCATTTCACGCATATATTCAGCTAGATAGTCAGTGATTAAGCCATAGCTATTGGTGAAAAACTCTGGTCGCATTTTTGGTACTTCCCACCCAGGTATATAGCAGTGGAATCGATCAAAAAATGCTGTATCAATCATCGCTTCAGGAAAGGGGGCCAAAAGGTGACTTGTCTTAACAAGAGTTTCAACGCTTTGGTTAATATTACCAACGAACACCATAGAAGCCTTAGCTTCGACAGAGTCTCGACCTCGAGCAAAAGAACCAGAGGCCATATAATCCTTCATGATCTGAATACCGTCTTTATCTTTAAACCTTATACCAGCAACTTCATCAAAAGCGACTAAATCCCACATGCCCACAAGGCCTACCTGTCGTGAACTCATGTTATAAAATAAATTAGCTACTGTGGTTTGGCCACCTGATACCAATAGTGAATTTGGAGAGCACTCTTTATATACATGACTTTTACCTGTACCACGGGGGCCTAGCTCACAGACGTTATAATTATTTTCAACAAAAGGAATCATACGAGCGATAAGATGCCACTTAACCCGTTTCTCTAGATTAGTTGGTTCCATTCCTACTGAACGCAGAATGACATCCATCCATTGCTCATTTGTGAAATGCTCTCTTGCGGAGAATATCTCATCCATATTCATTGAAGGCATTTGAATGGGTTTCAGATTCATTATCGAAAAAGGTGACGTCTTTTGTCCCTCTTCAAAGAAGTATTGGACGGTAATAATGGACCAAATACCACCAGTCAGTAGCTTTTCGTTTTCCTTAACTATGTTGGTAGGTACCAGCGCATCATTGATACCTAAGTTAGAAAGAAACGCTTCATAGACATCTTTTCTTTGATTTAATCTAACGCTTACTTTGTCGATAATTTTAAATGTGCCACGCTCGCGAATTAATGATTTAATTTTTTCAGCTTCATCAGGCCTTACATAGTTTTCAGCAAGAATCTTTTTAACACTTTCAAGACCTTTTAGTACTATCTCATCATCGTTAGAAGCGCAATACATTCCTAATAAATATTCAAGCACATAAACCGGTACGTTAGCACCTTCTTTAAGCTTTTTGGTTAAGTCTTTACGAACTACTCTGCCTTTAAAATGCTGATTTAGTAAGTCATCTAAATCAGTAATTTGAACAGCATTATTATCTACATTGCCATTCAGTTCATTATTCATTGTCATATTCTTATCCAAATATATTTAGAAAAACTCATCATGAAAGGCTAAATCAATAGTCACGCTATAACGTTGATATTCAGTATTTGTTTCAGAGTCTTGAAGTATCAGTGTATATTTTGAATTGCGATCGAAACTTGAGCCAATGAGCTTAAAGGTGGCGTCTCGCTTTCGTTCATTCATATTCTCACTAGAACTATCGAAAACAATTGTCTCCTTGCTAGAAACAAGCATTCCTTCGCTATCAACAATAAATATTTCTAACCTCCTTGGTATGAACTGACTGTCTATAATATCTGTTTGGATAAAGGTCACTTTATCAATATTATTTACCAGCTTAATGGACTGCTTCTCTGAAATGACACCTACAGGTCTCTTTTCATACTTGGCGACTTGCTCTTTTTGCAACTCACGAACTTGAATGACAGGCACACATATCTCTTGAAGCATAGCTCCGCCATGAACAAACTGAGCGCCACCCGAAAAATGAAATCTTTGAGCAGATTTGGGAAGGATGAATTCGACTTCAGGCTGTAAGTCTTTTTCTCCATTAGCCGTGTTGCTTAATAAGCCTTTCCAACGTGTGCTATCAGAAGGCAGCCCATAACCGATAACATACCTTTTTTTCGCCTCAATTGTGTTCAACTCTTTAACATCAAAAGCTGTTTTATCACTTCCTGTTAATTTATTATTTTGAAATAGAAATCCATGATCTGCTGTTATAATAACGCGGCTTCCGTTGAGTCGATTGATAATACGGGAAACAAGATCCTTGAGCTCATTAGTTGCATCACGACATGCTTTAAAAGTTTTATGCTCATTACTTTGATTATCGCCTGTCGCATCGATAGTATCGTGATAAATATAAACCACTTTAGCATCTTGAACTTTATTGCGTCCTTCTTCATTGTTCCAGTTCATTAGCTCTGTAGACTTCACCGCAATACCACCTACTTTTTGCAGTATCTTGTTTCTATTGTCTAAGCCTTGAGATGAGAATCCATCTACATAAACTGCGGAATTGCCTTTGTCGTTATAGCCTAATGTTTTATGAGGAAGTAAGGACGCCATTCCTAGCTGAGTATAACTAGGTAACACTCCTAGCTGTGTAGAAATCTCAGATTTGAATCGCTTTTCACTATTAATGATAGAGTCTAGCTCGTTAGCTACCTCGTAACGTAAGGCATCAGATATAACCACAAATACTCGTTTGATCTGTGTCCCTGATAATAATGATTGAACTTGCTGATTATAAAAATCATACTGATTTGGAATATCTTTTATTTTCCAACTATCTAAAAGCTTCTCATCTTCTAAATGTTTATCCCATGACAAACCTAATTGATGAAGATACCAGTTGACGTATAAGTTCTCTATTGCACCGTTTAATTTCCTTAGAATCTCAGAACCTTTACTAAAGGTGTAATTCACATTTTCACTAAATAAACGATATGCCTGATCAAACTTAAATAGACGCTCTGTGTAGGCAGCATACATCTCTTTCGCACTAACAAAATGGAAACCATCAATATAGTCACTACGTAGCTGCATCAGAACTTTTGCGTTGCCAATAGCATTGTAAATAAACTTATAATCCTCATTTGACTTAGTCCAATGACTCAATAAACGACGTGAGATAATTGAATCAAACTGCGCTGAATCAATCGTACGGCTTTCATCAATCAAGTCATCAACTAAGCCAATAATGATATTTTGCTCAACTTCTTCAAATGTTTGACACTCAAGCAATTGCATCGGTGAGCAGCTTACACTTTTATCTTTGATTTCTAATTTAGAAGCCAACAATCCAGAAATCTTTTCATAGCTGACAGCATATGTTCGACTGTCTCGCCAACTACTCATAAAAGCCATGGCATTTGATTGCCCAGAAGCTGTTTTCAAGACATTGTTACTGAGCCAATTTCTATCTATTGACTCAATATGACGCCAAAAATCAGTACAAAATAGCTTGAGTGTAAAATCCGTCAATGAAGGCTCTTGAGTAATATACCCGAAAGCCGTCTCCAAATAAGACCAGAACGACGAGTCTAGACCGAATTTAACCAAACTGTCCCAAAGTGGAGTCTCACCTATATCACTACCAATATTATTGGCATATTCATTGAGCAAACTTAAAATAATACTGTCTAATTCAGCAGAGTCCGCATTAACAACAACTGCCATCATCTTACGATCCAGACTTAGCTCATCCTCGTTTTCACTTACCCATTTCTTCAGACTTGCAGTGCGTTTTTTACTTCCAAAAAAAGCATTGCGCTGTCTTATATGCTCACGAAGTGACATTTTTGGAATACTCAGCTCATTAAGTAACATAGAGCTACGATCTGCAAAAAATGGCTCACTATATAAACGGATATCTAGCAACCAATCACGCTCTGGCGTTGGTTCAGCTTCAGAGAAATACAGTAAAAAACTCTGCTGAGGCTCATCAATCTCTATGCGTTTTTTGACTGCCAATACAGATTCATCAGACATTTTCAAAACAGTAATACTATTAGGTAATATATTCGTATCTTCTAGTTTATCGTTATCACTACCACTTAAAGAAGCAGTAATTTGATCAATATCTTCTTGAAAGCTGTGTTCTGGGTCATGCCAAAACACAATTCTACTTTGCTCAAGCTTAGATCTAATGCCTTCGATCAGCTCATTAATTTGCATTAATTATCTCCGGTTTTTCACCTGTTATGTTTTTAACATCAGCAAGTAGATCACCAAACCTACCATAGTTTTCTTTAACACCGTCATCTAGGTCTATTGAGATACGCATGTCTGCAAAGTGCTTTAGCTTGTCGTCAAACTCACGTAATTCGCTTTGCTTCTTGTCCATACTTTTTAGCTCTCTTTCAAAGCGCTTTTTGTCTTGTGTCGACTCAGCCATGTCGAGCTGTTTATCTAGCTGTTCTGCATAGGCTTGGTACTTGCCCAATAGTGGCGTGACGTACTCTGTACGCATACGAGAGAGTGTGCTTTCGTTATAGCGATGCAAGTAAACGAGACATTCAAAGGCTTTTTCTTTGCCCGAGCTAAATAGCCAGTAGACAGGTCTTTTTTTATAGGTCTGCATATGATCTTTGTAGAACTTAGTCGATAGATAACGACATATGGTTTCGACGGCAGTTTCTGATTTTCTAGGTGTGATCGCATCTAAGCATAATGAGTCTGCAATGAACTGTAGGTTCTCGGTTAGGTTCTCTTCACCCCACACTACTTTAACGAATTCAACCACTCGATTGCTGACATCGTCTTTAAACCACTCTTCTTCCGTTATTGGAATGATACCGTCACTGTCCGCCGGGAAGGTCTTGTAAAGACTAGGATCAAACCCTTGATTACCTGCATGAGCATACACTAGTCCTTCTTGGTCTAGTGAGTAACGGCCCATCATGCAACCTATCATGTATGAAACCATTTCACTTATAGAGTTTGATACTATTAAATCATTTAGTTGATATATATCTTTTTTCTTGTTTATATTTCGAGCATTTATTTTTAGTGTAACTTGAGTTATATCAACTTCAACTTCATCGACACAGCCACCACATCTTTCAATAATCAATTTATCATTTAACTTTTCAAGCTCTATAACTTTATTCAATAGTTCATCTTGAAATATCAAATATTTATTTAAACTTTCTTCAATCAAGTTAGTATCATATGAAATCATAGGATTACTTTTAAACTCCCATGATGTTTCAAATAAGTTCCAATCTTTTTTATGCAAAGTAACTAATTTTTTTGCTACATCCATCAAATCTTGAATATTCCAAATAGGAAACTTCCTAACATCGCCAGTTGTGAAATTTAGTGTTGGACATAACATTTTAGCTATGTTTGAAGTTATGTTAGAATTCATACTTGATATAATTTGCCAAATATTATATTTATCATTATCTAGAAGAAATATTCCTGATCCACCTTGGTCAAAGGTAAATCCTTTAGGTAAGTATCTTACCGCAAATCCAGTACTTGATATAACGGTCCAAGTTGCACCTTCAATAAAATACTTATCTCTATTTCTCAAATTTGCTTTATTCTCTTTCAAAGCAAATCCATCGTTCTCATAGTTAATTACGTACTCATGATTACCATACCATTTACGAAACTCACCACCTTTGGCAATTGGAAACCAAATAGCTTCATCCTTCCTTCTTGTAAACTCACTAAAACTACCAAGATTTACTTCATGCCACCTTCTTAAGTATCGCTCTATATTTCCATTAGTATCTAGCCCTTTAACTGCTCTTAGAGATACTGCATCAGCACTAGACATAATTTTTATAGATTCTGAACTAGCCCAATAAGCTATAGGGTTTCCTGGCATTTCCTTAAAGCTTTCAGACTTTATACTATAAAACCAGCCGCAATTACGATTATTTATAGCTTCAAGAGTCTTAGGTGCTTGATTACTTGCACCTTTAAAATCAGATAATCTAATATAACTACCACTATATTTTGATATTTTTTGCTTATTAATTATAAATGTACAAACAGGAATACAAGCAGGTGCAAAAGCATTATATTCCAGCTGTATCAAGCTACTAAAAGTGTAATAGTCAACAATCTTTTTTCTTAGATTTTCATATGAACCAATAAACATCCAAACGTATGGAGTTACCATTCCTATACTACCAATCTTATTTGTGAGCTCTAAACACTTCTCAATATATGCAGCGAACAGATCAGACTTACTATCAGGGAAGTTTTTCTTAGCGAACTCTTTAATCTCACTATTCATCCCCTTGCTCCCCATATAGGGGGGATTGGCCACTACAGCATCGTATCGAATAGATAAAAGCAATGCTTGATGCACCACATCAATGATCTGACTGGCTGCGGCACGCTGTATCGAGTCGCCTGATTCTAACAATCCAAGTATGGTGTCGTGTAGCTCTTTAAGTGCTTCGTATTCTGCTGCAGGTACTTCAATCAAGGAGCCAAAGGTCTTGGCTTGCTTAAACCTTTCAATGTTACGCTGCAACAGCTGATAACGGTTGTCTGCTTCAAAGGAGCTTAAATCAAGCTCGCTACCAAACATATCTTGGATTTGCCCACTTGCAAACTCTCCTGACAGGTTTAGATCTTGCCACAGCTTTGGCAGATCTAGGTACCCTGTCTCCTGAAGTGATAGTACGTTTAAACGTACGTCACGACTAAAGATGCGTCTGTCATCTTGGCGTGCCATCATCATCAGTGAGAAGCCTGATAGCTGCGCTGCCCTGTCTGTAATGGTCAACTAATTTAGGACAGCTGATAAGAGGTTTTTGTTGAAGTAGCGTTTTTCTTTCTCTAGCGGTGTTAAATAATCATTGAAGCTGTGCGGTCTGACGGATTGATAATAGCCCCAGATA
>Ga0209414_1001281_pt1 | contig 11937 bp, 13 predicted proteins | sample LakVidmifraction_4_FD_181154 | JGI IMG/M metagenome (GOLD analysis project Ga0209414, IMG submission 181154) | Hypersaline microbial communities from Lake Vida, Antarctica - Brine Hole Two &gt;0.2 micron (SPAdes) (version 2) | ecosystem: Environmental > Aquatic > Non-marine Saline and Alkaline >... | reverse complement strand
TTGTGTGTAATTCGCGTTAATGCAATGTAAAGGGCTGCATTGAAAACCAACAGACCTATAATTATCCCAAAGCTGAATGAAAAGATGATTATCAATAATGAAGCTAGTATGACAACCATCATTAGGGCAAAAAGGGAAATGGGAAGGCCAAAGATGACCGCCTGTTTTCTTATGTTCTTATAGATCTCGAATTTCTTCATAAGTACTGTTGTTTTTTTTAAAATGCCTCTTAGAGGCTTAGACTACGATTCCGATTAGGTACGTGAAGATGCCCACGACAGCCCCTGCAATAAGGACGAACACGAGAACTCGGGTGATTCCTTTTTTAAGGTCTGCATTTTCTCCGAAAAAGTGTCCTGCGTTAAATAGGAAACCTACAAGAAAGATGACCCCTAGAATGATTGGAAAAATTGTCCGGATTGTGTTTGATACATCATCAACCGAATTCTCAATGCCACCAATTTGTGCAAAAAGCGTAGTCGATAACAGTGACAGAAATGTTGCCAAATAGAATGATTTTTTCATAACGGAAAAGTTTAGATTTTTGATTCATTTTCGTTAGTAGAAATTTACATATATTTGATTATAAATAACTGATAATCAAACATTTGTGAATAAAATATTATTTGATTTCGTTTCAATTACGTTGCTATTATTTGATACCAAATTCTATGGATTTTCGAAGTAGAGTTGTTGATAACCTGAAAATTGAAAATGAGAAAAGCGTTCAAAAACGTCAGTTTTGTCTTTTTGCTTCTAAAAATGTGCTTCATTTTTGGACAGGAAATAGCAACTCAAAAACGAATTGTAATTGATGTTGGACACGGTGGAAAAGATTCTGGTGCGATTGGAATAAATGGCACTTTCGAAAAAGATATTGTACTGGATATTGCTTTGGAAATTTTGAGGATTAACGAAAAATCAGAAATGCCACTTGATATCTATTTGACGAGATATAGCGATTCGCTTATTTCGTTATCGGATAGAACCAAGCTGGCCAAAGTTCTAAAAGCAGATTTGTTTATTTCCTTGCATTGGAATCATTCTGGTAATCCGAATGCGAGAGGGGTTGAAGTATATGTTGCTAATGCAACGTCACAGTTTTCAAAGGATGCCACTTGGTTGGCTTTTCAGTTGCAAGCTACGTTTAAAAAGCAATTGGGTTTTGAGAGTAGGGGCGTGAAGTTTGCGAAATTTCAGGTTTTACGGGAGACTGTTGATTATTGTCCTTCGATTTTAGTGGAAACTGGATTTTTATCGTCTTATGATGAGCCTATACATTTGACTAAAGGAGAAAAACAGAGTGGTATGGCTCTTGTGGTTCTTAAATCCATCATTAAAATTATATAGTTATGACAGAGTTATACATAAAGGTTGTTTGTTGTTTGAAGGAATTATTTAAGTCAACAGATAGTATAGTTGTACTTATTTTCAAGAACATAACAAAAAATAAATAGTAATCAATTTGATAAGGGTATTAAAATTGTGATTTTGTAATTGCATAACTCAAATAATTGATTTTTTATTGAAAAGTATGCTAGAACTTAAATATATTTGTGTTTTAGGTTAATATTTATGTCAGCATTGAGAAATTATAATCGGATAAAGCTAGTTCTTGTGGAAAATAATAAATCCAACAAGTGGTTAGCAGAAAAACTAAAAATGAGTGAAACAACAGTTTCAAACTGGTGCACCAATAATCGACAACCATCTTTACCAACGCTATTTAAAATAGCAAGTGCTTTAGAGATTAGTCCTAAAAACTTAATTAACGCATAGTGAGTAAAACTGAAGAAATACAGGCCAAATTACTTTTAGCTATTCAAAGCGTTCCGCCTAACTTAGATGACATATTATTTTTATCTAGAGAACTAGCGAAACAAGATCCTTATAATCAAAGGTTTTATATAGATGCTAAAACACTAATTCATCTTGGTAGGGATAGTATCAAAGATCATTCTACAGCTTTACTTGAATTAGTGAAGAATAGTTATGATGCGGATGCTACTAAAGTGGATATCGAAATTTTTTCAGAGACTAAAAATTTAATTCGAGTTTCTGATAACGGATTTGGTATGACATCTGATGAACTGAAAAATAGTTGGTTACGAATTGGCTATTCTGGTAAACGTGCCTCTACAAAAAGTAGGTTAGGTCGTCGTAAAACTGGAGAGAAAGGAATTGGACGTATATCAACAGATAGATTAGGTTCCATACTTGAATTAAGAACTAAATCAAAAAATGATAAGCTAACAGGATTAAAAGTAAATTGGGATGATTTTGATGTAGAAGGAAAGTCCCTTTCGGACATTAGAGTAGAAATATTTGAACCTGATGAAATTAATCTTCCTATTAAAGATGGTAAACCATCAGCTACTGGAACTGAAATTGTTATTGAAAGACAAAGACAACCTTGGTCAAAATTAAATATTGAGAATTTACATCAAGAACTATCTGCTCTTACACCACCATTTGAAGATGTTCAAGATTTCAAAATATCTCTCGTTAACGATATATACCCTCTACCATCTGAAGAAATTAATTCAAATTATTTAGATGCTGCGGAAATTAAAATAGAAGCTTATTATCCAGGTACTGGTTCAGAAATTATTTATACTTATTGGGACAAGTATAATGGTAAAGAGGTAATAGAGAAAATAGAATGGTCAAATTTATTGACTCGTACTGGAATTGATAGTAGTAATTTGATTGATAATCAAATTAGGTCAGGACCTATGACAATAAAACTATATTTCTTTTTGAGAGAAGGTGCTTCGGTTAAAGATCTAGATTTTAATTTAACCAAGCTTAGGGAATTTCTAGATAATAATGCTGGAATTAAAATATACCGTGATAGGATAGTTGTAAAACCTTATGGGTTTCCTAGTTCTCAATTTGGTTATGACTGGTTAGGTTTGGCAGATAGAAAAGCGAAAGATCCAGCTGGTATCAGTAGGTCTAAAAATTATAGTGTGACGCCTAATCAATTGGTTGGTGCTGTTTTTATAGCTAGAGATTCAAATATTGAACTAGCTGATAGTGCAGCACGAGAAGGACTTGTTGAGTCAGAAGCATTCTATGACCTTAAAAGTTTAGTAATGGGTACAGTAAATATGTTGGAATCCTATCGAACTAAGCTTATCCCTAAAATAAACGAGGCAAAAAGAAAATCTCGGACTAAAGAATCACGCACTGAGCGTATCATAAAAGCTTTAAATAGTGTAGAGAAAGACCTTTATTCAATTAATTTAGAAATTCAGAATAACAGTGATATCAAAACTCATCTAAAGGAGAGAGTTCAAAAAAACATAAATCAGCTAAGCGGCACAACAGATAAAGTTGAACAAACAATAACAGAATTACTCAACTGGAATAGAACACTAAGTGGTTTAGCCACAATAGGTATTTCATCTGCTGTTTTTGGTCACGAAACAGAAGGTTCTATAACACAACTGAAAGGTTCAGTTATGGCTGCAAGACTTGCTTTGTCGAGAAAAAAACCTGATGTCGAGGAAGCACTTAATGAAATTTCAAAAGCAGTAACTTCTTCTACAAAGGTAGCTGCTTGGGGCGCTTATGCGCTTACACGTGTTCAAAGAGAAAAGAGGAGCAAAAAGAATATCAACATTGGAAAAGTTATAAATTCAGTTGTTAACGAACTAGAACCTGCATACAGAGCAGCTTCAATTACGCTGAATACTAATTTAATGGATATCTACACATATACTTTTCAAATGGATATTGAGACGGTATTGATTAATCTGATGACTAATGCCTACACCGCAGCTACACACAAGGCTGGTAAAAGGATAATAAATATTAAATTGTTAGAAGAAGATTTAAAAGAGCCAAAAAAATTAGCTGAAAATGGATATTCCTTGATAATCTCAGATTCTGGACCAGGAGTGTCTAAAGAATTTGAACATCGATTATTTGAACCATTATTTTCAACAAAGGTGAATCCTAACCTAGGCAGCAAAAGTATAGGCACGGGACTAGGCTTAACAGTCGTGAATTCTATTGTTCAAGACTTAAATGGTAAAATAATTTTTGATAAAGATCCGGAATTAAAGGGAGCTAGATTTAAAATATGGTTACCTAAAGAGAAAAAAATACGTAGTTAATATTATGAGTAAAATTGCCATTATTGATGACAACAAATCACAAAGAGATACTTTAAAGTCAATTTTAAAGTCCCATTTATCCAATTTAGAATCAAACCTTGAGGTGATTGATACTTTCCCTTTTCCTGATGACTTAATTCATCAATACAATGAATGGGTTCAGCAAAACGAAATTGTTTGTCTAATTTTTGATGAACAAATGCACAATGAATCCGAAGATGGTAGTGGTCCTGTTGGATATCGTGGTAATCAATTGGTTATGGAAATCAGAAAAACCCATAAGGATATACCCATCTATGTTATTACATCTCACAAAAATGATGATGACCTACAAGCAAAATTTAGCGAGTTTGAAGATATTATTGGCAGGGAGGAATTTATTTTAGATGGAGAAAAATATGTAAGAAGGTTTATACGTGCAAGTCAAGGTTTTCTTGAAGAAAATATTGCCGAACTCTCTGTGCTAAAAGAACTATCAGAATTGGTCGCATCAGGTAAAAACAGTGATGAAGATTTAGCAAAACTCAAAGCACTACAACTCAAATTGAATATTACAATTGATAGTAATTTAGGTGAGAGAAAAGGTTGGCTAGATGATTACGAGTCTAAAATCAAATTTCTAGAGCAGCTACAAAAGAAGATAGAAAATAAAATCACAGAGTAATGAACTGGAGACTAATTGTAAAGGACAAAAGTAAACAGCCTAAAACAGGTACTTACTCGGATTGGAAAGAGCAAATTGCTGAGGAATGTTATTATCAATGTATCTATTGTTCGATTAATGAGGCGCAATTCGGCGGTATAGATCATTATCATATAGAACATTATAAGCCGAAGTCCATTGAAAGGTTTAAATCATTAGAAAATGATATTGTCAATTTATTTTATAGTTGTCCCATTTGTAATAGATTTAAAAGTAATGATTGGCCAAATGATGCTGATGATTTAAATTTAGTTTGTTATCCAGACCCGTCTGAATATGATTACTCAGAGTTATTTGACATAAATTCAGATAACTATAAAGTTTATGGGATTTATGTAAGTACTAAGTATATGACAGAAAGGCTATATTTAAATAGGCCACAATTATTATATGAAAGAAGAGAAGCATTTCTAGATCAAAGAGAACAAGAGGTTACAAATGCTATTTATGATTTATTAGAGAAATTAAACAGTAAAGAGGATTTTGATATGTTAAGAGAATCTTCAAAGGCAGTATTTGACTTAAATAAAACGATACAAAAGCGTAATAAAATACGTCCATATAAATTAGCTGAAATTAGAAAGTGAATAAAAAAACCTTAGGTTCATATTACACACCACTAAGATTGTCAAATGTCATAGCAGATTACTGCCTTGAATATTTTGAACAAGAAAGCATATCTATACTCGAACCAAGTGTAGGTGATGGTAATTTCGTAGCAGCTATTTCTGAAAATCAACAGCTAAATAGATTTAATAGAGTTAATTTAACCATAGTTGAAAAAGAAGTTGCGGAATTAGATAAAGCTATAAACAGATGTAGTCCTGCTTTAAATCTTAATCCTATTCATAGTGACTACTTGCACTTTCATAATTCTGATAATAGTTTATTTTCCCTAATCATCGGGAATCCGCCTTATGTCAAAAGTTCTTTGCTCAAAGAAGAACAAAAAGAAATTTGCAAATCAATACATATAAATAGTGGTTTAACAGATAAGAAAATTAATAATATATGGACTGCATTTCTGGTCAGTGCAATTCAAAAATTAGAATATAACGGCGTTGTCGCTTTTGTGTTACCTCTAGAATTACTGCAAGTAAAATTTTCAGAAGAGATACGTGATTTACTAAAATCAAGCTTTGCTAGACTTGAAGTATTTATGTTTGATGAATTACAATTTCAAGAATGTAAAGGTCAAGACACTGTTTTGATAATAGGATATAAACAGCATCAAAAGCAAGGAACTTATTATACAACCATAGAGAATATTGAAAAATTAGAAGATAGAAGTTTTACATTAATGCAAAATATATCTGTATCTGAATCTAATACAAAGTGGACACATCATTTCTTATCACCAGAGGAACATTGTTTTCTTGTAAATCTGAAATCTAAACTTAATTTAACTACTCAATACGTAGATAACAAAGCAGGAATAGTTACAGCTGCAAATGATTATTTTATTGTTAATAATAAGGTTGTTGCCAAAAACAGATTGAGAAGCTATACCAAGCCAATTGTTCAAAAGGGATTCTATGTTAATGGTTCTGTAACATTTGAAGATGAAGATTTTAATAAGTTAGTTGAAGATGATAAGCCTACTTATCTCTTAGATTTTAATACGGTTAATCCTAGTAAATTATCCAAAAGCTTATCAAAGTATTTAGAAATAGGTGCTGATAGAAAATTAGAAACTAGATTTAAATGTCGCCAAAGAAAACATTGGTATCAAGTACCTAATATAGCAAAACAATCAGAGGCTTTCTTTTTCAAAAGAGCCCACGAATATCCAAAGTTACTGAAGAATAATGCAGAGGCCTATGTAACGGATAGTGCTTATATGGTTGAATCAAAGGAAGGATATAATATTGAAAATATAATATTCTCATTTTATAATTCTTTGACACTTGCATTTGCAGAATTAGAAGGTCGCTATTATGGTGGTGGAGTATTGGAAATAACACCAAATGAATTTAGATCTTTACCATTACCATATGAGGTAGTTCAAGACTTTGAAAGATATAGAAATGACTTTAAGAATAAAAAAAGTATTGAGGATATTCTAGTTAAATATAATTTTGACATTTTAAATTCTGCTTTGGGCTTAAATATTGAAGAAATAGAAAGAATCGAAGCTATTAGAAAAAAGTTAGTCGCTAAGAGAATGAAGAAATAGCTTCACTTTCTTTTATCCCCAGCCCCCTTATCAAAAGCAATCAAATTAAACAATTCACGCATTCGGCTACGAACGCGATTTCCATAACGTTCTTCAAGTTCCTCAGCGTTCAAATTAGTCGTGGCGTGGGTTTTAATTTTTTTCTTGGTTTCTAGGTATAGTTCATAACGTGATAACAGCACTTCGCCCATTACATTGAGATCTTTTCCATAAAATCTTCCGGCAGGTTCAATTCCCAAATCATCGAAACAGAAAAATTTAGTATTTCCGTATTCCTCGATTGTTTTGAAACCCAAATGATTGAAGCTGAAGGTTACATTCCTGCACGGAATCATCTCGTAGGGTCGTTGCATTGGTACGATATGGCGTAGTAGTTTCATCAAAGTGGTCTTTCCACATCCCACAGGTCCGGAAAGAAGAATGCCCTTGTCAGGGTCTATATCATCTTTCAGGCAATTTTCTTTGTCCTTGATGAAATAGTAGCATAGTTTACGAATAATGACTATATTTTCATCGTAAATTCTGAATTGCTTACCAAAGAGTAATTTCCCCTTGGCATTGAGATAAATCAGGATTTTGTCAAAATCGTAGAGAACGCTATTGCCATCAAACTTTCCGAGCGAATACTCTACGCCACCTTCGGTAATTTTAGAGGGGTTGTCCATAATCTTTGTTTTTAGTGGTTCGCAAGTTGTCCTTGATTCGGGACGCTTGTTTTTTGTTTAGATTGTTTTCCTCGTCGAATAATTCGGTTCTGTCCATCCAATTGGTGGCTAAGGCGCGCCAATCTCGAATTTCATTTCCGTCGCTCGTTTGCCAATTCCGACTTTCATAATGCTCGAAGAATTTTTTTCCTTCATCAGCATTAAAACTTTTTTCAATAAAAAAATTGATAACGGCCTGCCAGCCCTTTGGTTGTTTTATATTGTTTACTTGTTTGGTATTGTTTATAGTAGATACCAATGCTTGTCCACTGGTGGGACGGTGCGGGTCCACAGCTTGTCCAGATATGGGATGGTACTGTCCCACTACCGGTACACTTCTAGGACGGTACTGTTCCGCAACCTGTTCTAATATGGGACTGTACTGTCCCATAACAGGTTCATCACCTGTCCCGATAATGGACATCTTGATTTTACTTCCCTTGTAAGGATTGTTGGAAGGGAAATAGAAAAGATATTCCCAGGAATCAAGATCAGTAACGCATCTGTGGTAGGTGGACTTTGAGCCTATCTTTGAGGCAAGCATCAAATCCCTGCGGTTCACATAGAATTCATCTGCAAAGCGGCTGCTGTTCCATTCTTGGAACAGCGCCATATACAAACTGATATGGGTGGGATTTAGGCGATCATCAAAAAAGAACTTTTCAAAAGCCGCATTGAGTAGCTTTATATAGTTCATCGATTAAGAATTTAGACCGTGCTGCACACGGTTTGCGGTCATAACATTTTGAATTTCCTCGGCATCGTAGTATATGATACCGCCCACTTTAGTGTATGGCAACGTACCATTAATGCGAAGGTTTTGAAGTGTACCTGGACTGATTTTTAGCAATTCCATTACCTCAGAGGATTTGAGATATTTTTTGAGTTTCCCCGTTGCCTGTTTGGACAACAGTTTTTTAATGTCATCGAGCAATTCAATTTTGAATTCCCGAAGATCGTCGGTGGTAATAATACTTGTCGGCATTGTTTTACGGTTTTAAAAATCCCGCTGCAGGTTATAAGTTTTAAAGCAGCGGGATTAGGTTAATTTGACTTTCGTTTTACAAATTTGGATAGGTTTAATGGATTTTATTCCCCAGTATGACCGTAGTACGGTCAAAATTTAACATCTTGAAATTTGATGAATTTTAAAGTGTTTTGTGGATGCGATTTTAGAGATGAGGAATCAAACAGCCCTAAACTGAAAGGGAAATACATATTGCAACAGATTACCGTAGGTCAACCGTAGTACGGTCTATTTTTAACAGTTTAAAAAGGGGATGCAAGGAAAGAATTAGAAGTTTATTCCTCGCTCTTTTCCATTTCGATAAGTAGCGATGTTGAGAGGTGGTCAATAAAAAGTGTTCTACTATTTTTTCTATTCTTAATATCTTGAAACGTTTTGTAGATGTCTTTTGGAACAAAGTCAAATACCTGTTGCAATTTTTTGGATACGTTCATAATACTTTGGTCATCCTGCTTTCCCAGGCCTTTTGCACAGAGCGCATACAGAAGTTCAACGTAATCCGTATTTGAAAACGGCCAATGCATCTTTTGAATCGGCTTGATAAGGCTTTTACTTCCGTTCAAGCTATTGCGAATATTGAATTTTTTCTTATCAAGGTAAAACACCAAGGAATTATAAGCTTTGTACTTGCCAAGAAGCATATCTCGTGGTGTACAAAATTCAGGGTCTTGAAAGTAGAATTTAGAGGTAGTGATATAAAATGTGTCTAAATAATCCCGAGTGTAATATTCTTTATCAAAATGGGTGGCATCAGAATCGACATAACGACCGAAATCAATATTGTACAAAAAGAACCGATTAAGCTTGTTGATTTTCTTTTTTATAAACTTCAATTGATAATCCTTGTCTGCTTTTGGGAACTGGGTTTCAAAAGAATGAATCTCTGAAAAATAAATAAGTTCCGTAAGCGGAATCTGCTTCGTTTCTTTGAAGAATTTTATTTCATCCTTGATGGTTTTGAACCCTTTCTTGAGGATTTCTTTTTTGAGAGTGGATAACAGATTACGGCATATTTCGATGGAATGGTATGCCTTATCTAAAATGTTTTCATTTTGAATTTTTATTTCATCCAGATCCTTCAGTAGTTTTTTTGATAGTATTTGTAAATTCATAAGTAGGCACTTTAAAGGTGGAAACCATAGTAACGGATGTTAGTTGATATGCTTGAAAAGTTATTTTCACAGTTCTGCAACTTTCAGTGAATTCTAAATGAATTAAGTTTATCAAGCGGTGTTATGGAACTCTACGTAAAATAGCTTTAAAATGAAATAGTACAAGGAAAACTTTCCGTAGATATTTACGGAATATCCCGTATTTTTCTACGGAACTTTTGGTATACGTTGTGAATAAAGCACTTGAAGGGTTTAATGATTTTCACTTTTTCTTTCGAAAACGTTTCAAAAATTCACTTCTATTTTTTGCCCCTGTCTTTTTGAAGATATTGGAAGCGTGTTTTGACACGGTACTTTCAGCAATGAATAAATCCTTGGCAATGTCTTTGTAACTCAGATCGCTCAAAATGGAAAGAGCAACCTCAATTTCCCTTCTCGTTAAATCGTCATATATTATTTTGCGTTCTATCGATTCGTCTCTCTGTTTTTTCTTCAAAGCAAAAACCTCGTACATTCTATTGTTGTTTTCTATGAAATATAAATACCTGTCAACTTCTATTGTAGTTATGGCATAAAAGGCAATGTTCATCACAGTAAAAGTGATCCATTGATAATCGCCAATTACAGTGCATATAGGTAGTAAAGCTATACTGGCCACACTTATCATTGAAAGCTTGTTTCTTCTTAAAATAAATGGATTGGGATTACTTGGGTTTGAGATTCGCCTATAGAAAATGAAAAGGAAAATGAAAGCAATTATCGAGATTGGAATCGTGAAAAGAAACCTTGCTGAGTCAAGGGAATCAGTAAGAAAATAGGGGGTTAGAAATAACACTATAAAACTAAAGCTCGCAAGTATGGCAAGATTTCTAATGGAAGAATTGAATTTCAAAACAACAATGTCGTACTCTTTATAAAGGTAGTACACGATATATACGCACAACGCAATCGCTACGCCATACGTGATAATGTATTGAAGAATGAGTGATCCCGGAAAACTTTCAATTGGCAGAAAGCCACCGGTAGCATTATAGGCGATAAAGAGAAAACCTAAATACAGAAAGCGCTTTAGGCTACTGCGTATTTTCTTTCTGGAAAAGTGAAGTGTAAACAATAGGATGAACGTATCTATTAATAGATAGAAAAAAGTCGTCCAATGTATCGATGTACCAAACATTTACATTATTCATCGTACTGCTCAAATTTGTTGCTTTCTAAATTTTTCCTAACATTCTTCCAATGAAAGATAGTGCCGTTCATAGCCACATATACATCCGGTTTTAGAAATTGTAATGAGCATATTGCATACCCTAAATTAAATGAGGCATCTGTGTTTTCAGATGACCCTAAAATGAATGACCCAACCAAAACTATGGTTTTGTTCAGGTTGAGCTTTCCTATATATTTTGCAGTATCTTCCATAGTGAAAGTACCGTGAGTTAATAAAATTTTTGACGAATCCGTCGACTGAATCATACTAACCAATAGTTCACGATCATCATTATTTATCGATCGGCTATCTTTTTTAAAAACGCTCTCAATAGTATATTCAAAATCAACTTTTGCATTTTTAAGAAAGTCCTTGATTGTGGTTTTGGATTCTGTGATTCCTTCATCATTTATGTGATCCAAACCTTCGATGGTTCCACCAGTTGTTAGAATATAAATCATAATTAAGGATGATTGTGATTTGACTTATAAAGATAATGTTTCTAAATTAGATATTTTGCAGTATTCTTTTTAAAAGAATTTCTTTGTTTTTCATTGAATGATTGGGGTTTCAAATTAATGTTAATTTTTTATTTTTTGACACAAATATTCCGATCCCCAAAACATATTTAAAAGGTAATTGTAAAGGTGGTGGTAATATCGGATCACACACAGTATTAAAGCTAATGGAAATTTCTTTTTAAGTAGTAATGCGAATCAAGGGTTAAAAAATTAGAGGAATAAAAGCCGCAGCCAATTTTCCAAAAACATGTACCAACAAACCTTTCGTTGACCTGACCTTGCTAGCCCTTTGAAAATCTGTTTTTTCAATCAACCAGTTGAAAAATGATTCTATTGGTTGGCGCACGGCGGATACCGCCC